>MDTF01004506.1_pt1 | contig 10709 bp, 7 predicted proteins | sample 811191 | NCBI WGS metagenome assembly MDTF01 (sample SAMN05326649, study PRJNA326480) | marine metagenome | isolation source: seawater | place: Southern Ocean | collected 2011
ATGGGTCGCTCGCGCGGCACGCTGGCGATACAGTTGGCAGGAAATATTAAACGCGGCGGCCTGATCGAGTTAGCCTTTGGCGTGACCCTGCGCGAAATCGTCGAAGACTATGGTCAGGGTACACACAGCGGGTTGCCAGTCCGCGCCATTCAGGTCGGCGGCCCACTCGGGGCGTTCTTGCCCGAGTCGCAATGGGATACGCCGCTCGACTATGAGGCCTTTGCAAAGATCGGTGCCATGATCGGCCACGGCGGTATCGTGGTGTTTGACAGCAGCGCAGACATGGCCGCGCAGGCGCGTTTTGCCATGGAATTTTGCGTCGCCGAATCCTGCGGTAAGTGCACGCCCTGCCGGATTGGCGCGGTGCGTGGCGTCGAGGTCATCGACCGTATTCTGGCCGACGAGCATCGCGCCGATAACATGATCTTGCTCCACGAACTCTGCGATACCATGGAGATGGGTTCGCTGTGCGCCATGGGCGGCATGACGCCCTATCCGGTGCGCAGTGCCATCACCCACTTTTCAAGCGATTTTAGCCGCCGCTAGGAGGCAGCCATCATGGTCGAATTTTACCAACCCCAAGCCGATTTTGGCACTCCGATGAGCGTCGGCAAACAACTGGTGACCCTGAGTATCGACGGCGTCTCGGTGACCATTCCCGAGGGCACCTCGGTGATGCGCGCCGCCGCCGAGAGCGGTATCAAGGTACCACGCCTGTGTGCTACCGATCAGTTGGCCTCGTTTGGCTCCTGCCGAGTTTGCCTAGTAGAAATTGAGGGCCGACGCGGCTTTCCAGCATCCTGCACCACCACCGTCGAGGCCGGTATGCAAGTGCAAACCCAATCCGATGCGATCGGCAAACTGCGGCGCAATGTGATGGAGTTGTATATCTCCGACCATCCATTGGACTGCCTAACCTGCCCGACCAATGGCGATTGCGAATTACAAGATACCGCCGGCGAGGTCGGCTTGCGCTCGGTGCGTTATGGCTTCGACGGCGACAACCATCTAGATGCTGAAAAAGATCAATCCAACCCCTATTTTACCTTTGACCCATCGAAATGTATTGTCTGCTCGCGCTGCGTACGCGCCTGTGAAGAGGTTCAAGGCACCTTTGCACTGACCATAGAGGGCCGTGGCTTTGAGTCCAAGGTCAGCGCCAGTCAAGCCGACGCTTTTATGGACTCTGAATGCGTGTCTTGTGGCGCCTGCGTGAACGTCTGCCCCACCGCGACACTCACCGAAAAAAGCATTATCGCCGCAGGAAAACCCGAACACGCGGTCACCACCACCTGCGCCTACTGCGGCGTTGGCTGTTCATTCAAAGCCGAGATGAAGGGCAATCAAGTGGTGCGCATGACACCCTACAAAGACGGCAAGGCAAACGAGGGCCACGCCTGCGTTAAGGGCCGCTTCGCCTTTGGCTACGCCACCCACAAAGACCGCATCACCACACCGATGATCCGCGATAGCATCGACGACCCTTGGCGCGAAGTCTCCTGGGACAAGGCGGTCAACTATACTGCCGAGCGCTTTAAAGCCATTCAGGCCGAGTATGGCCGCACTAGCATTGGCGCTATCTCATCGAGTCGCTGCACCAATGAAGAGGTCTATTTGGTGCAGAAAATGGTGCGCGCGGGCTTTGGTAACAACAATATCGACACCTGCGCCCGCGTCTGCCACTCACCGACCGGCTTCGGCTTGAAGACCACGCTCGGTGAATCCGCTGGCACCCAGACCTTTGCTTCGGTGGCCGAGGCCGACGTAGTCATCGTCATGGGCGCCAACCCCACCGAGGCGCATCCGGTATTTGGATCGCGACTAAAGCGCCGTCTCCGCGAGGGCGCCAAACTGATCGTTATCGATCCGCGCAAGATCGAACTGGTGAGTTCGCCACATATCACCGCCGACTACCACCTGCCAGTGCGCCCAGGCACCAACGTCACAGTGTTGAATGCATTGGCGCACGTGATAGTCAACGAGGGACTCGAAGCGCGCAGATATATAGAGGAACGCTGTGACGTCGAAGAGTTTGAACGCTGGCTGATGTTTATCGGCAATCCGCGCCACGCGCCCGAGAACACCGAAGAGATCACCGGCGTACCCGGTGCAGATTTACGCGCTGCCGCGCGTCTATATGCCAGCGGCGGCAACGGCGCCATTTTTTACGGGCTCGGCGTGACCGAACATAGCCAGGGCTCGACCGCGGTCATGGCAATCGCCAATCTCGCCATGCTCACCGGCAATGTCGGTCGTGAAGGCGTTGGCGTCAATCCATTGCGCGGACAGAACAACGTTCAAGGCTCTTGCGACATGGGCTCATTTCCTCATGAACTGCCCGGTTACCGGCATATTTCGGATACCACAACGCGGCAACTCTTCGAGAGCGAGTGGAACGTAACGCTCGATCCTGAACCCGGCCTGCGCATTCCAAACATGTTTGATGCGGCTTTGGATGGGGACTTTAAAGGGCTCTACTGTCAGGGCGAAGACATCGCTCAGTCCGACCCCAACACCCAGCACGTCGAGGCAGCGCTGCGCGCTATCGAATGCCTCGTGGTACAAGACATATTTCTCAATGAAACCGCCAAGTTTGCCCATGTATTTTTACCCGGCGCATCCTTTTTGGAAAAAGACGGTACATTTACCAACGCCGAGCGACGCATATCGCGGGTGCGCAAGGCAATCCCGCCACTCAGTGGCAAGGCCGATTGGCAGGCGACCATGGCGCTTGCCAACGCCCTAGGTTGTCCAATGAATTATAGCCACCCATCGGAAATCATGGACGAAATCGCGCGCTTAACGCCGACTTTTCGGGGTGTTTCCTACGCCAAACTTGAGCAGCTTGGCAGTATTCAATGGCCCTGTAACGACCTAACGCCGGAGGGCACGCCGATTATGCACATCGACCAATTTGTCCGAGGTAAGGGTTTTTTTGCCATGACCGAGTACGTCGCTACCACCGAGCGCGCCAACCGCAAGTTTCCACTGTTACTGACCACCGGTCGGATCCTCTCACAATACAATGTCGGAGCCCAAACCCGACGCACCGACAACAGCCAATGGCATGCTGAAGACCTATTGGAGATTCATCCTCACGACGCCGAAGAAAGGGGCATCGCGCACGACGATTGGGTCGGCGTCAACAGTCGCGTTGGCGATACGGTGCTGCGCGCCAACGTCACCGAACGAGTTAAGCCGGGCGTGGTCTATACCACCTTTCACCACCCGGTGTCCGGCGCTAACGTGATCACCACCGACAACAGCGACTGGGCAACTAATTGCCCTGAGTACAAGGTCACGGCAGTACAGATCAGCAAGGTGACCAAACCCTCCAGCTGGCAGGCACGGCAGCAGTCCTTTGACCGACAACAGCGTGGGCTGTTGGATCGAGCGCGGCAATAAAGTTGTCTACCCCGACATCAGTCGAGATCACGCGTAGCCTGTGGCAAGCAGACAACACCACGGACGACAACCATCGGGTGGCAATGGAAACACCCGTCGCGTTGGTGTTCAACGGTATTTCCCACGTGGTGATGATGTCAACGCCGGCAGACCTCGAAGAATTTGCCCTCGGATTCAGCCTATCAGAGGGTATACTCAAAACCCCCGCGCAACTGCTCGATTGCCATATAGAGCACACCGACAGCGGAATAGAGATACAGCTAACGATCACTGCCAAACCCTTTGCGGCGCTTAAACAGCGGCGACGCAATTTGGTCGGCCGCACTGGTTGCGGACTCTGCGGTGCCGAATCACTGCAGCAGGCGATCGTGCCGCCCACCAAGGTCAGTTCGACCATAAACCTCTGCCATCGGGCGCTGCAACGCGCCATTGCCGCGCTCGGTGAGCGACAGCGACTGCAGATAAAGACCGGCGCAGTGCACGGTGCGGCCTGGTGCGATAGCGACGGAAACATCCTCCTGGTGCGTGAAGACGTCGGCCGCCACAACGCGCTTGACAAGTTGCTGGGTGCCCGTTGTAGGCAGCCTAACGCAGACGCCAGCAGCGGCTTTGTGCTGGTCACTAGTCGCGCCAGTTACGAAATGGTGGCCAAGACAACCAGCGCCAACATTCCGCTATTGGCGTCCATATCGGCACCCACCGCTCTGGCGATTAAACTAGCTGAACAGTCGGGCCTCACGCTGATTGGGTTTGCTCGACCGGGGCGACATACGATTTACACTCACCCACACAGAATCTCCAGTGAGACGCATTGACATGTCACAACCACAACTCCAACGCCTGATCAAAATGATCAATCAAATCGCCCTCAACATGAGCGCTAACGGCGATACTAAAATGGTTGGCTATCAGGTTGCACAACACCTGGAAAAATTCTGGTCGCCGCCCATGAAAAACCTCATCATCGAGGAACCCATCGATGCCCAAATGGCGCTGTCGCCGATAGCGCAAATAGCCATCGATGATCTGAGATGTATGCAATTAGCCAAGCGCATCTAGGCAGTATCGCTTGAGCAATCCCTGCGTATTTTACGTGAACATAGTCGATGTAAAAAAGCATAATTAGTCGCGAGACTTACCTTTTGTGACTTTGCGCGATCGATGCAAATCCACCGACTTTGAAATTTCCTCAGTTTTTTAAAAAAATCAACTATGCTACTTGTTTAGTGCTGCACTTACTGCGGCTTATGTGTATGCGCGGCTCGATATCAACGACTGATCGAGCGGCAAAAATGAGGCCATTTCGACGTCTAAAAAATGTTGAGTATGCGCTCAAAATGAGCAGTAAAAAGCAAAGGATTGCTGATGAAATTACCGATAACCTTATGGATATTAGCCATTTTGCTCGCGACGTGGTCACCCCTAACCATAGCCGAGCCCTGGATCGATACTCGCGATCAATGGCTGCGCAGCGATATCGAGCGCCTCGCTCAGGCGCAGATAATCCGCGCGCCGATCAACACCTGGCCGTTGATGTGGCCCAGCCTTTTGGAGGATCTTAGCAACACGCCACTCGCGCAGATTCCAAAGCGATTAACCGATAGCCATGCCCGCGTTTTAGCCGCCGGCACTGCGGCTCTGCGCCTTCGGCGCAGTCACGTCTCGGCGCGCGCTGCAGGTGCCAATTCAGCGCAAACTTTTCGCCACTACGGCGCGTCAAATGGCGACAGAAGCCAACTGGTGCTGCGCAACCACCTAATGTCTGCGCATTTTGCAAGTAACCTTGAGATCGGTCTTCTGACCGACCCATGGGACGATGATCGCGTGCGTTTTGATCACAGTTATATCGGTTTAGCTTGGGGCAACTGGGTGACCTTGTTTGGCGCCATTGACCGCTGGTGGGGACCCGCTTGGAGCAGTAACCTGATCGTTAGTAACAACGCCCGACCGACGCCGGGATTCACCTTAAAGCGTAATTATTCTGACCCTTCCGAACTGCCGATACTTAAACATCTCGGGCCCTGGACTAGCAGTTTTTTTATCTCGCAACTCGACGACCGACGGCACATCGAGGATACCAAACTGGTCGGCATGACGCTTGGATGGCGTCCCGTTCCCAGTTTTGAAATTAACTTTCGCCGCACCGCACAATGGGGCGGTAGCGGCCGACCGCAGAGCGTCAGTAATTTTTTCAAACTGCTGTCTGGCACATCGGATAATTGCACCGCGGCCGAATGCAAGGACGATGAGCCTGGCAATCAACTCGGCGGCGTCGACCTGCGTTGGAATCTACCCTGGTTGACCAGTTCGATCTATGCGCAGGCGATCGGCGAAGACGAGGCCGGCGGACTACCGTCGCGGCGGGCTCATCAGTTGGGTATGCAATTCACACTAGACGCTAACATTTATTCGGGTATTGCCTTTGTCGAATTTGACGACACCCGCATCGGTTCCTACGAGCAGCACTACAACATACTTTATAACCACAATATCTATAAGACCGGTTACCGCTACCGAGGGCGAGCCATCGGTTCCACCTGGGACAATGACTCGCAAATAGTCAGTATTGGCACCATCGGTCGCTTCGACAATGGCGATAGTCTCGAATTGCGCTATAGCCACGGCAAAATCAATCGCGACAGCCACGATCGGCAAGCATCCAGCCAGCACTCAATCAGCCCCAACGGCGGTTCGTTGCGTACGCTGTCGGCTCGTTGGCGGCGCACGCTCGTCTGGGGTGAACTCGAATTTAGCGGGCGCTACACCGATGATCCGGTCGATCAGTACGGCCGCCAGGCTGAAAAGCTCCGAGTGGTAGCCTCGGCAACCTATGGCTTTGACTAACTCAGGTTTTATATCCGTTCCCGGCGACACGGGCAAACAGTGAATCCGATCGACGCTTGCGGTAAACTTGGCGGCTGTTCAGCAATTAAATAGGGGGTTTGTCACGTGTCATCGGTAAAAAAAGTCGTTTTAGCCTACTCGGGTGGTCTGGATACCTCGGTTATCGTCAAGTGGTTACAGCAAGAATATGGCTGCGAAGTCGTCACTTTTACCGCCGACATTGGGCAGGGTGAAGAGGTCGAGCCAGCGCGCGCCAAAGCTGAAGCACTGGGCGTAAAAGATATCTATATCGACGATCTCCGGGAAGAGTACGCCCGCGACTATGTCTTTCCGATGTTTCGCGCCAACACCATCTATGAAGGCGAGTACCTTCTAGGCACGTCCATCGCACGACCGCTAATCGCCAAACGTCTGATCGAAATTGCCAATGAAACCGGCGCCGATGCAATCTCCCACGGAGCGACGGGCAAAGGCAACGATCAGGTGCGATTTGAACTCGGCGCCTACGCGTTAAAACCCGGTATCCGCGTGATCGCCCCGTGGCGCGAGTGGGATCTCAATTCGCGCGATAAATTAATGGAGTACTGCGCGACCCATAAGATCCCAGTAGAAATGAAGCGTGGAACAAAATCACCCTATTCGATGGACGCCAATTTACTGCACATTTCCTATGAGGGCGGCAATCTCGAAGACCCATGGAGCGAGGCCGAAGAGGATATGTGGCGCTGGACAGTCTCCCCAGAGAACGCACCAGACCAGGCCGGTTATCTGACCATCAGCTATGCCAAAGGCGACATCGTCGCCATCGACGGCGAGACTATGTCGCCGGCAACCGTAATCGAACACCTCAACCGCGTCGCCGGCGCTCACGGCATCGGTCGACTGGACATTGTCGAAAATCGCTACGTCGGCATGAAAGCACGCGGTTGTTATGAGACCCCCGCAGGCACCGTGATGATGAAGGCCCACCGAGCCATTGAATCACTGACATTGGACCGTGAAGTGGCGCACACCAAAGACGAATTGATGCCACGCTACGCCAAGTTGATCTACAACGGCTACTGGTGGGCACCGGAACGAGTCATGCTGCAGGCCGCCATCGATCAAAGCCAAGCGGTGGTGAATGGCGATGTTCGACTCAAGCTGTATAAAGGAAGCGTGTCCGTGGTCGGCCGCCAGTCGCTATCAGACAGTCTGTTCGACGCCAATATCGCCACCTTTGACGACGATGGCGGTGCGTATAATCAGGCTGATGCCGAGGGCTTTATCAAGCTCAATGCGCTGCGATTGCGGATCGCCGCCAACCGCGGCCGCTCAATCTAGCGAGGACGGCAAGGCGCGGGGCCGCAGCGCGACCCAACCACGCGCTGATCGTTGTCCTTACTGCAAAAAAAGAGCTGCAAAAAGAGAACAGCAGTATCAGACGTGTGCTGTCGAGGGCGCGGTATCAATAGCAGAGCATCGGGCATACCCAAAGCGCGAATGAGATTGGCTAACAGAGGCGAGGAAAGTTTTTATGAATGTCACGATTGCCGACATAGAGCGCGCTCAGGCGCGCATCCAACCTTACATTCACCGCACACCCTTAATGACCAGCCAACTCATCAATCGCTCGGTCGGTTGCGAACTCATCTTCAAGACCGAAAACCTGCAGAAAATAGGTGCTTTTAAAGCACGCGGTGCCTGTAATGCACTGTTTTCACTAAATAATGCCACTCTAGAACGCGGCGTTATTACCCATTCATCGGGTAACCATGGCGCCGCCTTAGCCTGGGCGGCGCAACTGCGGCAGACAGCCTGCTGCGTCGTGATGCCGTGCAATGCCCCCGAGGTTAAAAAAGATGCAGTGGCCAGTTATGGTGCTGAAATCGTCTTTTGCGAACCCTCTATGGCTAGCCGAGAGGCGAATGTGGCTGCGCTTATCGCCGCACGGGGGAGCGAGCTAGTGCACCCTTACGACGATGACCACATCATCGCAGGGCAAGGCACCGCAGCGTTAGAAATCCTCGAGCAACTCGACCGCCCGGTGGACATTTTGATGACTCCCGTCGGTGGTGGCGGCCTGTTAAGTGGTTCTGCTATCGCCGTTAAAGACCATAAAAACCGAGCTTCAACGCTTGTCATTGGCGCAGAACCCGAGGCCGCAGACGACGCTTGGCGGGGGTTTAAAACTGGCATTAGAGTTACCGAGTCAACCCCCTGCACCATCGCCGATGGATTGCGCGGTACGCTCGGCGAGCGCAATTTTAAAATTATTATGCACCGAGTCGACGGTATTTTTTTGGCCTCAGAAACCCGCATCATCGAGGCCATGCGACTGCTGTGGACACGCTTAAAAATCCTCGTTGAACCCTCGGCTGCAGTCCCGCTGGCAGCGATCATGCAACAGCCGGAAAAATTTTCCGGCAAGCGTGTGGCGATTGTCTTGAGCGGTGGCAATCTCGACCTAGACGCATTGCCCTGGTAAAAATCACTGCTTCAGTTTAGCCTGCACCAAGCGCGGCGCACAGCCTCTTGGGTCGAGTCAATGCTTAGACTGTAAAGTTGATCTAACGAGCTGTTATAAATGGTTCTAACCCGACACAAAAAATCATCCTGCATTGATTGCACTAGGATTGATCGCTCTATGATGGCAGTATCGCAGAACTAATAGTCGATTCTTAATCGACTATTGTTTTATTATGGTAACTAGATTTCCGACTATGGCAGCAGGAGTTTGAACACGATGGACGCTCAGCAACCGTTTAGCCCAAGTGAAATTGCAGAATTACGCACCCTCTTAGAAATTGAAAAAATTAAAACTCTGCGCACCCAGTATTCTTATTATATGGATAGTCGGCAGTTAGAGGCGTTGGTCGGCTTGTTTGCCGACGACGCTGTCTGCGAATTCGGCCCTTATGGCAACTGGTCGGGTACCGCCGCCATTGCCGATGGATTTAACAGCGAATTTAACGACACGCTCGATCAACCATTTTGGTCGATGCACGCCAACACCAACCATCAGGTATCGATCACTGGGCCAGACACTGCCGAGGGCCAAATTTATCTATTGGACATAGTGACCGATAAAAAGCCCGATGAAAATCCGTTTATATGGTTCGCACTCTACGATGAAGCGTATAGAAAAGTCGACCAACAATGGAAGATACAGCGAACCAGTATTCACTTTTTGTGGCCACAAAAACACCTCGATACCGGTTTTATAAAGCTCTGAGATTAACCCAAAATAGGCCCCGTCAACCCAGCCTTTAAGACGATGGGGTGGGGGCCGATAGCCATCGCCTAGAGTATCCGCCAAGCAACTCTAACACTGCATGGTTGCTGCCCTTGACCCTAGACCATAGTCTAGGGTTTAAAGTTGCATAATTGAGGTGCTTATGATGTTAAAAATAGGCGAATTAGCAAGCAAAACCGATGTTTCCCACCATACACTGCGATTTTATGAGCGTCAGGGTTTAATCGCACCAGCAGGACGTAGTGACAGTGGTTATCGGCTTTATTCCGATCTCGATATGGACCGCGTAGGGTTTATTTTAAGCGCCAAAAAAGTTGGCTTTACGCTGCTAGAAATCCAACAACTGCTGGAACTCGAGATCACCAAAGATGACAATTCTTGCGGCGACGTCAAGTGCTTTGTCGACAAAAAAATTAGCGCCGTCAACCAGCGCATGCTGGAGATGAAACGGATTAAAAAATCGCTGCAGGCGCTCAGTAAAGCCTGCTGTGGAGGCAGCGTACCGGCCACTCAGTGCACTATTCTCGAGGCTTTGAGCGAGCAAAAAAATTAGGCTAAATCGATGTTATTGATACAAAACTTTGTCCAATTGTTTGTTGAATCCGCGCCTTGGCTGTTGCTGGGATTGTTTTTCGCCGGTTTGATGAAAGTCTTAGTGCCGAGTCAACTACTAGCCAAACACCTCGGTGAGCCCGGCCTAATGGCAACCGTTAAGGCAGCGCTACTGGGAGCGCCTCTGCCGCTTTGCTCCTGTGGTGTCATCCCCGCAGCCCTGGCACTGCGCCGCAGCGGAGCATCCAAGGCCGCCACCGCGTCTTTTTTGATCTCGACCCCAGAGACTGGCGTCGATTCGGTATCCGTCTCCTACGCTCTCCTCGGCCCGTTTATGGCGGTTATCCGCCCGGTCGCCGCCATCGCCAGCGCTATCGTCGCCGGCATGATGATAGGCCACGATAAAGAACCCACGGACCGTCACCCCGAGCCGCAAAACACCCAAAATTGCTGCGACTCACCACAGTTAGTTCCAGAGCCAAGTGCGAGCGACGATAAACTGGCGCGCAAGGACGCGACGGCAGCCGACCACCGAGACCCACAGCCGCCTCTGATCATGCAATTACGCACTGGATTGCGCTTTACTTTTGTCAATTTGGTCGGCGATATTGCCATTTGGTTGCTGATTGGCCTGTCGTTTGCTGCGGCGATCAAAACCTATGTGCCGAACGAG
>MDTF01013331.1_pt1 | contig 10706 bp, 8 predicted proteins | sample 811191 | NCBI WGS metagenome assembly MDTF01 (sample SAMN05326649, study PRJNA326480) | marine metagenome | isolation source: seawater | place: Southern Ocean | collected 2011
TACATCCAAGAATTTCGTCACCACCTACTGAGAAGGTTTCTGTTATATAAACTGCATCAGCTCCAACTCCCAATGGGAAAATCTGGAAGTTAATCGTTCCACTTAAACTGCCCTCAGTTGTTACTTGCATTAAGAGCACCCTCATGTCCGCATCAACAAGTCCGTTAGAAGCTGTATTAAGAACATAATAAGAACCTCCAGTTATTGTGTTCAAAAGCAAATCTGACTCACCGTCAATAAGGAAGAACGGTGTCAATGGTTGAGTTGCGTCCTCTACCAAAGAAGGATCTTCTGAGCCATCTACTCCTGAACTACCAGCTGGACCTGTTAGACCAATCGTAGCATAACTGTCATCAGCCATCTCAGGATAGAATCCTAAGAATGCAGGATTAATTCCAGAAGCGCTCCAGCTTGAGTTAAACAACGAGTTGTAAGCCCCTTCTGGTGCAGAAATAGAAAGGGGGTCTTCGTTGTTCCCAAATACAGCACTTAATCGATCTGTAGGATCAAGCATGTTTGCATATAGACGATAGGTCGTGCCGGTGGCAATAGCAGGTTCACTAGACTCAATGGTCAAAGTGTAAGAGTCCTGAGCATTTGTTGTAAAGCTCAAAAAGAAGAAAACTAAAGTAGTTAGTTGTGTAAATAATCTCATGGGAGTCATTAAAATATGAATTTTCAAAAAGCAAGATACTAATAAAAAGAGCGATTCACAAAGCTCATCAATTTAATTACACAATAAAATATTAACATCTATCAATAAAATAAAACATACGCGTGCATAAAACTCTCATCACAAACGTGAATTACAAAAATATCTCGATTTTCAAAAACTCATGAAAACATATAACAAGAATTATCCTGGTGTTTAGAGCAGTGAAATAATGACAAAAGTGCATTGATATAAAGATAAAGTGTGACCCAATGAATTGTGCTGACTCCAATTCACCCTGATTCCACTTTTCTTAAAAATATAAGGACAAGAAACATTGAAGCATAAAAAAAGGGGAAGCTTCAGCTTCCCCTTTTTAGATTGAATGAATCTTAGATTAATTCGCGATAACCAATTGAATTGAAGAAGGAACTCCTTTTGCAACAACGCTTAATTGATAAATGCCGTTTTCTAAACCTGTCAGATCTAGAATGGTGTCAAATGATGATCCAGTCGACAACCAGCTTCCGGAAGTGATTTGGCGGCCAAGAGCGTCGACAACAGAAAAATCAACATCACCACCTTCAAATCCTGTCCATGAAATGTTGAACATACCTGAGCTTGGGTTTGGATAAACTTGAGCCTCAATACCACCCTCGATTTCGAACAAACCAGTTACAACATTGAAGGTTGCTGAAGTTGAGCAACCCTCAGAATCCGTAACCTGTACATCGTAAGTACCACTGCTTAGACCATCAAGATCTGCAGAAGTTGTACCGTCAACGCCAGGTCCAGACCACTCGTACGAGTAATCTGGAGTACCACCAGTGACGCTAAGGTCAATAACCGCATTACCTGTATCTTCTCCTTCAGATGCAATTCCTGTAATCACAATAGCCTCTGGCTCAGTAACTGAAGCGTCAATTTCAGAGACACATCCATTCTCGTCTTGAGCATAAAAGGTATAGTCACCCGCAGAAAGATCATTGAATTCAGCTTCGTCAACAAATGAGTTTCCATTGTCACTGTATTGGAACGACCCCGTTCCTCCTGATGCACTAATCACAACTGCGGCATCAGACAAACCATTACAAGAAGCTGAAGAAACCATACTTGAAGCTTCAATAGGTGTAGCATTCATAACTTCAACATCTTCATTGCTAGTGCAACCGTTTCCGTCTGTTACAAAAACACTGTATACACCTGGTGCTAGGCCCATCATTGAAGAACCCACCATCATAGAATCAGCCACCATAACAGAAAAGGAACCCACTCCGCCTGATGGAGCCCATGAAATCGATCCGTTTGTGTCATCAACACATGCTACTGAGGTAGACATGGAGTTTACATTGATTACGTCAGGACCAACAACAACATCATCACTGGTTGCAAAACAACCATTAACATCAATAGCGACGACGCTGTAAGTACCAGCAGAAATATAAAGGGGACTGGTTAATCCTGAAACCCCGTCAACTGTATAAGTCAAGGTAGATGGAGCAGCTCCACCCCAAGAAGCACAAGTAATCACACCGTCGGAAATTTCTGCACAAGAAGCAGGTGACGAGTTGGTTATTTGAATATTCACTTCTGAAGGATTGGTGATTGAAGTGGGTAAAGATGACCCCATGCATCCATTGGCATCTACCGCGACAACGGTATAAGTACCAGCACCAAGATCTGAGAAAATCATGCTAGATGAAACATTCTCAGGAAAACCAGATAGGTAAAAACCCAAATCACCACTTCCACCCATTGCATTTGAGATTTCAATCGTAGCATCGCCCATATCGAAACAAGAAATAGCATCTGACAATGTTGCCGTAAGAGTTACCTCTGGAGTCACTGGAACAGTAACCATAGAATCTGCAGTACAACCTGCGCCGTCGACAACTTCAACATAGTAATCGCCTGCTATTAGGCTGTTGAAATTTCCGAAATTTGACTCAACTTCATCATCGACACCGAAGTAGTAATCGTCAGAACCTTGAGCTCCTGTGGATGTAATGACGAGTGAACCATTGTTTTCTCCGAAACAAGTTGGAGCAATCGCTGACTCAACAACCAATTGAAGTGTACAAGGCAACACACAAGACAAATCATCAACCGTAGCAACATCATTGTAATTCGAAGCTAATTCGTCAGTACATCCAAAAACATCACTTGAATCGGTGCTGAAACCATAACCATTGTAATTCACAGTGTTTGTCTGAACTCCCTCAACGAAGATTTGAACGTTAAATACACCTGTGAAAGACCCATCTGTTGTGATCTGTGCTAACAGAACTTTGTTATCAGAACCTCCAAATGCAGAGTAATTATCCGAACACTCTTCAACCGGTGTAGGACCGCAAGGAAAACCTGGATAAAACCAAGAGCCACCGATGGGGTCATCAATGTAAAAACTTCCTGTTGCGTTAAATGACTCCATAGAGCTATTCATTCCAACATTGCTGATTGAGCCTCCATCAGAAGCATTCATCATTCCAATTGTCATCCAGCTGTCATATTCTAAAGAAGGAAAAGCTACAAAAAGAGCTGTGTTGGGTTCGTTTCCATATACAAAGCCGGGAGCTGAGTTAAAAACCGAACCTGTCGAAGAAAAACTTAATGCGTTGTCCGAATCACCAAAAACAGCAGAAACAAAATCCGAACTGTTTAACGTGTTGGCATAAACGTGATAGGTTGTAAAACCAGCAAGTTCTGAAATCGACGTACCGTCGTGGACCTGATAGGTCTCAACTGAAATGCTAGTAAGCTGAGCTTGGACTCCCAAAGAACAGATTAAACCAGCAACAAATAACAAATGCTTCATATATATAATTATTAATTTCAATTTGAAACGCAAATATAGATGAAGGTTTGCATAAATAATATTGTAACAGAAAAAATCCGGAAATCTATAGCCATCGTTGTGTTTTATGAGCTTACCTTAAAAACATTCATAAAACTGAACCAATTCAATCTGAATAAACACCCACATACTATAAGTATGTGAAACAAAAGAGTTGTTGCCTGTTGAGAGAATCGACTTACCTAGAATTTACAGCAATGTTTATGGAAACAGATCTGCTCTTTCACCATGCAATGCAACGGTTAAATTAACAACTTAGAATGGCGCGAGCCTTGTTACACCTTGAGCAAACCAGCATCATTAATTGCTTTTCTCCATGTCGAGGGAATCGCAGTTGACAAGCCAGTTACAACATCAAAGCAGACAATCACAGTTCGTGATTGAGCTGCCAAAATCTTGTTTTCGGATGTGACAATGTTAGCGTTGTATGCAATTGTCAGGCTCTTTTCACCCAACTTCTCAATCCAGACCTCAATTTCTAACACATCCTGAAGTTTAACAGGATGTTTGTAATCGACTTCTTGACGCGCAACTAGAACACCGTGCTTTTTCCAGTTCCAACCTTCAGAAATTTCATGAAACAAAGCCATTCGACTTTGCTCAAAGTAGATTAAGTATTTGGCATTGTGAACGATTCCGTAACTGTCGATGTCAGCGAATCTTATTTCAGGGCGATATAATGTGCTCATGACGGCGAAGATAAATGTACTTTTGCATTATGCTTACACGAAACAACATATTAAGTATTCTTCTTGTTATAGGAATCTTTTTTTCAGCAATTCAACTTTACATTGTACCAAGTGCGGTTGCTTGGATGGCATCTGCCTTGGCACATCTGATCGTCGTTATTTCTATCAGAATGGAACGAATACCGGAATTTGACACTGAATTTTTAGGCATTTTAAACATTACAGTTGGTCTTGTTGCAACACTTGTAGGTCTAGGTCAGTGGGTCATTTCTGGTGAAAGTGGACCTTTGACTGTTGTTGTTGCGGCTTCTGCTCTTGTGATTTGGGCATTAAGAGAGACCAAACAAAACTAATTCCTCTCCCAACTCCCATGTTTTGCTCGAAAAACCTGAGTTTTTATCGACTTTATTAACAAATGATGTTAGTTTGTTCACAAAATGGGGGTAAATGACCTATAAGCCTTGGCGGGGTTAAGATTGTGTTCATACATTGCGAATGTGTAAAAACAATATTGTTTAATTTAATAAAATTCATTCATATGAACAAAGCAGAATTAGTTGATGCAATGGCCTCAAGTGCTGGCATCTCAAAAGCAGACTCAGGTCGTGCACTAGAAGGTTTCCTCGATGCTACAAAAGGAGCTCTCGCTAAAGGCGATCGCGTTTCTCTAGTAGGTTTCGGTTCTTTCTCTGTAACTCACCGTCCAGCTCGTAAGGGTCGTAACCCACAAACTGGTGCTGAGATTCAAATCAAAGCTAAGAACGTAGTAAAGTTCAAAGCAGGATCAGGCCTAGCGGTTTAATTCAGATTTGACTTAACGTATTAAGCCTCTCCTTCGGGAGGGGCTTTTTTTTTCGTAAAAGACAACCACTATTTATGCCTGATATAAAAAGCCAAATCCAAAATTGTATTGACGTTTTAACACCTCTCTTAACAGAGAGTCGCTTGTCACGTTTTGAAAAAGTGCTCTCACACAGGACCCGTCACATCACCATGGTATTAGAAGATGTATACCAAAGTCGCAACACAAGCGCCGTCATGCGAAGTGCTGACGGAATGGGAATTCAAGATATACACATGGTGGAAAGTTACAATGTGTGGTCAAAAAATCAGAGTGTTTCAAAAGGAGCTTCAAGGTGGCTAACGCTTCACAGGCATCTCAAATCTGAGGATCCACACACAGCATGCATCGCAAAACTTCGGGAGTCTGGATATCGAATCGTTGCAACCTCACCACATGAAGGCGGACACACACCAGACACGCTTCCCTTAGACAAGCCTGTTGCAATTGTTATGGGAACTGAATTCCAAGGGGTGTCAGATAAAATGATGGCTGAAGTAGATGATTACGTTGAAATACCCATGTATGGGTTTTCTGAAAGTTTTAACATTTCGGTTGCTTCTGCAGTGGTGATGAATCGAGTTTGTGCAAGGTTGCGGGAAGAAGGAAATGCACCAGGATTGTGTGAAGATGAGAAGCAATATCTAAGACTGCAATGGATTTATCGATCTGTGAAGCTTCCCGATGCAATTCTAAACAGAGCAGGACTTACTATGCCTATAGAAAAATGAACGAGAACACACCTAACCAATTAAGGGTCGATACGTTGAGTCTTTTAAAAATCGCACTGCCGATTTCCATAGGCACGTTCGTACAGTTTTTAGTTCTGCTAACCGACAATTACTTTCTAGCCCGTGTTAGCGAATCGGCAATCAATGGCGCAGGCAATGCAGGGCTGGTTTACCTCACATTTGGGATGGTCATCTTCGGGAGTGCAACAGGAATTCAGATTTTAGTTGCAAGGAGGCACGGTGAAGGAAATGACGCCATGCAAATCCGAACCGGACGAATGGGATGGGTAATCAATGCAGTTTTGGGGGCTCTCATGCTGGGCTTGTTGCTTTTGTTGAATCAAGGAGCATTGGGAGGATTGATTGCGAGTAATGAGGCTCGTGAAGTTTTTGAACCTTTTTTAGGAATACGACTGTGGGGTTTTATGCCATTCGGAATCACGTTTGCGATCACAGCCTATTGGACCGGTCTTGCAAGGACTAAGCTTCTACTTGCTGTCAGCTTAACTACGGCCTTAACGAACCTGGTTCTTGATTACGCCTGGATAGATGGGAACCTCGGTTTCCAAGCCATGGGACATCTCGGAGCAGCCCGCGCATCTCTAACTGCTGAGATAACTGGTCTGGCAACTGCAGTAGCGATCATGCTTCGAGTTGAACCTCGTTTTTTCAAGCTTCCAAAACGGCCTGATGGCGAGGTGATTCGAGCTTGGTGGGCAATCTCCGGACCGCTCATGGGGCAACTTTTAATAACTGTAGGAACTTGGACATCTTTCTTCTTTTTCGTTGAAAAAGTAGGTGCCACAGAACTGAAAATTTCCCACATCGGCCGCAATGCATTCATGCTTGCTTTTGTTGTTTCTTCTGGCATAGCTCAAACAACTCGCACCGTCATCTCACAACTTATAGGATCTGGACGCAATTCTGAACTCACGTCAGTTGCGAAAAGGTTAGGGTTCATTACCATCACAGGCGTATTATTCATGTCACACGGCTTTATTCTATACCCGAACACCATTGCCAGTGTATTCTTTGAAGACCCTGTAGCTATAGAAAGTATGGCAAAAACATTTGTGACCCTTTTCATCGCCGTGATTGGTTTTTCAATAGCGGCACTGTTTCTTGCAACTCTTGAGGGTGCAGGAGGAACGAAACGTGCTTTCATCGTTGAAGTATTCGCTGCCGGAAGCTACCTGGTCGCAGCCAGATACTTGACATCTGAGCACAATGGAACGTACTTTCCCATCGAGGTTATTTGGCGTGTAGAATGGGTTTACTTTACATTAATCGGAATAGGAAGTTATCTCATGCTGAGAAATGGAATGTGGAAAAAGGGGCTGGAATCTTTAAGTGAAGAGAAGTGAAAGAGGAACAAATGAAAAAATTGAGAATCGTCTATTTGGGTACTCCAGAGTTTGCTGCGACATGTCTGGAGACTTTGTTACTTGGGAGACATGAAATAGTAGGCGTAGTGACGGCACCTGATCGCGAAAGTGGCCGTGGTCGAAAAATAACTCAATCAGATGTGAAAAAACTCGCGCTTAAAAGAGGCATTCCTGTAGCGCAACCAGAGCGCCTTAGGTCAAGTGAGTTTCTTGAATTGTTAAAGGCCTGGAATGCTGATTTAGGTGTGGTTGTGGCATTTAGGATGCTGCCCGAGGTTGTTTGGTCTATGCCTCCAATGGGGACTGTAAATCTGCACGGATCTCTACTCCCTCAATTCCGAGGGGCCGCACCAATTCAAAGGGCTATAATGGCGGGAGCTTCGGAAAGCGGAGCCACGACATTCCTACTCACAGGAGCCATTGACATGGGAGACATGCTTGGCAGAGTTGTCATTCCGATAGGACCAAATGAAAACGCTGGATCACTCCATGACCGCATTCTTGATGGCGGAAAACACTTGCTTGCAAAAACCGTCGACGATTTGGCGAATGGGATCGCTAAAGCCATTCCTCAGTCTGAAGTTGCTTCAGAACAGAAAGCAAACCTCCAAGACGCGCACAAATTATTTAAGGAAGACCGGAGAATTTCATGGTTAAAAACAGCCGCTGATTTGCACAACCACATCCGAGGACTTGCACCCTACCCAGGCTCTTTCACAACATTACCTCATGAACCGAAAGCTCCTGTAAAAATTCTGGAGTCGCGGATGGTTAACGACAGCTCATTAGAATTGGTAGCGGGCGAGATTTTGATTCAAGAGGAGCGTCTTTATGTCGGATGTGGAGATCCCGTGAAAGATGAAGGAAATGAGACCCTTGAAATCCTCCAAATCCAACCTCCTGGAAAGGGTGTCATGGAAACAGGAGCCTATCTCAGAGGTCTGAGAGAGGATATCGATCGATTTGATGTTTAAAATTTGGAGCTTCTTACAATGAAACACATTTATACGGCACGATAGATCTAAACGTCAATATACCCTTCCAGTATTCAAACCAGAACTCACCTCTTCCCTACCCCATGTTGGGCATTTCCAAGACCAAAAATCCTGGACATCGACTCACGCAACTATGTTGGCGCTTGGGACGTCTAACAAATGTTATCCGCGATCGGCTCAAACTGTTAAGCAACCTATGAAAAACTTACTTACCGCACTTTTATTCGCACTCATTTCCAGTGCTTCATTTGCCCAAACTACAAGTTCTCTTCCACACAACCTGACCATACACGAAAAACTCAGTGCTCTTCAGCGTGGATATGAACGACCCGAAGTGTCCGATAGAGTAACCACAACACCTCCACCTTATGGGAATTTGAGAGCGATGGCGGAGTGGGAAGAAATTCAAGCACTTGTTGTGTCATGGACATCATACACTGGTATTTTAAAACAAATTGTAGCCGCGTCAGTAAGTGAGTGTCATGTAATCATTCTCTCTGAAAACCCCTCAAGCACACAGTCTTACTTACAGAACACAAGCTACGGAGGTCCTGTAAGTATGGATAACATCACAATTATTGACACTGATATCAATTCAATTTGGGTGAGAGATTATGGCGGAACCACCGTTTATGGAAATGAAGTAGACAACGGTCTCCTCGTAGATTGGATCTACAACAGACCGCGCCCTGCTGATGACATCACACCAGAAGAAGTAGCTTCAGCCCTGGGGTTAGAAATCTACTCGACAACTTCTGCTCCTTACGACTTCATGGCGACTGGCGGGAATTATATGAGTGACGGATTTGGAACCGCTTTTTCATCAAACCTCATTTTAGACGAAAACTCTGGAGGAAGTACAGGCTGGGGAGGATCATTCCCCAACCACACAGTATCTGAGATCGATGGAATTATGAATGACTTTATGGGCATCGACACTTACATAAAGATGCCCAACCTTCCCTACGATGGCATTCACCACATCGACATGCACATGAAGCTTCTTGATGAAGAAACACTGCTCGTATCGCAGTATCCTTCTGGAACTGCAGATGGCCCACAAATTGAAGCCAACATCCAATCTGTGTTACAGAACTACACAACAAAGTGGGGAACACCCTTTGATATTCATTGGATACCTGCTCCACCTCAACAAGGCGGAGGATTCCCTAATTCAGGAGGATATTACTGTACCTACACGAATTCAATGTTCGTCAACAAAACCCTCCTTGTGCCCACATATTACGAACAATATGACACCACTGCACTACGTATTTATGAGGAACTTCTTCCCGGCTACACAATTGTACCTATCGACTGTGACAACAGCCCTGAAGCCATTATCGCTGCTTCTGGTGCCATACACTGTATCACTCACGAGATCGGTGTTGAAGATCCGTTGCTAATTAGCTTTCAAGCTCTAGAGAACACAGTGAGTAACCCTAACGGGCACACGGTTTCTGCTTACATCAAACACCGCGACGGAATATCTTTAGCCTCTATTTACTGGCGCGTCCAAGGATCGTTCAGTTTTATTCCTGCAACGATGACTTCTGTAGGCGGTGGCTACTTTGAGGGTGAAATACCCACTCTTTCAGGAGACGGAAGTGTCATTGAATATTATATTCAAGCTGCCTCCTACTCGGGGAAAGTCCAAAGACGTCCAATGACTGCGCCCACTGGCTTCAAGACTTTCACCATACTGCCCGGATCTGACATTTATGGCTGTACTGACATTGATGCTGGAAACTACGACCCTACAGCTACAATAGATGACGGAACATGCGAAGAACAACCTTGCGAAGGAGATGTGAACGGTGACGGTGGGGTAAATGTCTCAGACCTGTTGGTTATTTTAAGTGAGTTCGGATGCTCTGGCGATTGCATGGCGGATTTAGATTCTGACGGAAGTGTGACTGTAGGTGATATTCTATTCTTCCTTTCTATTTTTAATTCAGGCTGCCCTTAAGAGGACAAGAATCTGTCCTACAGCTTTTCCTATAAGAAGTTTGATTACACAGCGACTGCGTCGCTTAAGTTGAAAAATCAATTCCCTAACAATGTTGCCAGATAACACATCATGAAACGTGATGCTATCTGCTTGAACTTCATAACTGTCGCATGAGAATTCAAGAATTTTTACTTGACAACCATTGAAATATCAGGTTGTATTTTGGACTAAATCTATCACATTGTTTGAGACAATTTGCTGGACGCGCAGATGGTAACAAACCAACACAGGCAAGTGAATTGAACTGTGAGGAATAAACATTGTATTGGCTTAAAACAGTTGAACTACAACCCATAGATATGAGGGTGTGGTGTGAAAAGTTCGTTAGCTCGGTGGAGAACGTAGGGCACATAGATTCAATACAGAATCCTTCTGAATGAAAGCTACAGTGCTTGACATCGAATTCTGAAACATGAAAGACCCTTGTATTAAGATGAATAACCATAGCCACAATAAATCAGCAAATAGACAACATGAAAAAAGGGACACCCAATGGGTGTCCCTTTTCTAAAACTATTTTCTAACTGGTTGTTAGCATGTAGAACCGA
>MDTF01010332.1_pt1 | contig 10704 bp, 9 predicted proteins | sample 811191 | NCBI WGS metagenome assembly MDTF01 (sample SAMN05326649, study PRJNA326480) | marine metagenome | isolation source: seawater | place: Southern Ocean | collected 2011
AACGACACCGGCGTATTCACCAAGTTCAGGTCAGCTAGGTTAGTGCGTAGATTGGTGTCTTGTATATCCAGGACGATGCGGCTCGGATTGGACAGCACAAGCAGCGAATAGTCTGCAGGACCGGTGAGATCAAACACAATCCGGGTATGGTCCGGCGCACGCCACAGGCGCACATCGTGCACATCCACTGCCCATACAGCGGATGAACCGAGAAAATACAGGACCACCCAGATCCAACACGCCCTGCCCATACCAGTCTCTCTCACTAATCCCGCTGACAATCTCTTACCTTGTGGCTCAAGGTTTATGCTGCTGGTTCTGTCAGCATCCGCGCCAGCACTCGCCTGCCCCGCTCAGTCGCGGCATCAAATATCAAACAACGACCAGCGGCTTGTTGAGCTATGTTAATCACTAAGTCTCCCAAGGGCAAAGCGCCGAGGCCTCGCTCAGGCCATTCCACCAAACAAACCGACATATCACCAAAATAATCACGGATCCCTATAAACTCCAGCTCTTCAGGGTCTGTCAAACGATACAGATCAAAATGAAACACCTGCAGCTCCCCCAGCTGATAGGGCTCCACTAACGTATAGGTGGGACTTTTTACCGCACCGGCATGACCCAGATACCGGATAAACCCGCGACTAAACGTGGTTTTCCCCATCCCCAAATCACCCTTTAAAAACACTACTAGACCCGGCTCGCACACGGCTGCCAGCCTTGCGCCCAACGCCACCATTGCCGCTTCATCCGATGCAGTGACTGTGAATAGTCCGCCGGTCATCCTAGCAATGACCGCAGCTTGGGAATTAAATCGGTGGCGACCAATCCACGTTGCCCCTCTTGGGCGGCGATATCTGCAGCCGCCCCGTGCAGACACGCACCCAGAGCTGCCGCTTCCAGCGGCGACAGATGCTGCGCCAGAAGAGCCCCGATCACACCACTGAGCACATCTCCCATGCCACCGCTGGCCATACCAGGGTTGCCATAGTCACTCAGCAAAATATTTCCGCCACCGGTGATCAGACTGCCATTGCCCTTGAGGATAACAACACCGCCGTAACGCTGCTGCAGGGCACTGACGGCGGCAAACCGATCTGACTGCACCTGTTTAGTGCTGCAGCCAAGCAGACGGGCAGCTTCGCCCGGGTGTGGCGTCAACACCCAATTGTTGCTTGGATCTATTGTACCCAGTGTGCCCGCTGCCATTATATTGAGCGCGTCCGCATCAAGCACCACAGGCTTGCCACAGGCCAGGGACCGCCGCAGCAGCTCTATTGACCAAGAGGACTGACCCAGCCCAGGGCCCACCACCAACACATCAGCGGCCTCCACCATAGACACGAATTCCTCGCCCGAAACAATACCTCTGGGCATGACTTCAGGCGTCCGAGCTACCACCGCCGCCACATGTTCCGGACGCGTTGCAAGTTGCACTAGACCGGCCCCACAGCGCAATGCGGACTCAGCCGCCATCGCCGCAGCACCGGCGAAGCCATAGTCACCTCCAACAACCAACACGTTACCGAACATGCCTTTATGGGCACTGGCGGAGCGCGGCGGCAAGCATTCCAGCAGCGGTTCGAGCGCGAGCCGAGCACAATGGGCGGGAACCGCAGCAAAGACCTCAGGGGAAACTGCCAGATCAGAGAACTGCACAGCGCCGCTATACTCAGGCCCCTGCAGCGTAAATAGGCCGCGCTTCAAAGCGATAAAAGTCACTGTCAGATCCGCCGCCACTGCCGACCCCAGCACGGTTCCCGTATCGGCGCAAAGCCCCGAGGGAATATCCACTGCCAGCACTGGCGCGGTGCAGGCGTTAACGGCAGCAATAGCTTCAACAACAACACCACGCACCTCGCCCCCAAGGCCTGTGCCTAACATAGCATCAACGACAACCCCCTCGGACATCAGTAAATCGGGCTGAAACGGCACTATTTTTACGCCGTTGGCCTGCGCTTGCTGCAGGGCCAGTGCCGCATCGCCACTAACTTTTCTGGGGTCACCTAGCCGGAAGACGGTGACATTGATGCCGCGTTTATGCGCCAGATCCGCTATCAGGAAACCATCACCCCCATTATTGCCAGTGCCGCAGATGATCTGCAGCCGCTCCGGCTCTGGCCACACTTCCAGTAAATACCGGAGAGTCGCATCGGCAGCCCTCGACATCAGCGTAATGCCCGCAATGTTATGCTCGTAGATCGCACACTGATCCAGGGCGCGGGTCTGTGCTGCGGTGTACAGGTTTTCAGTGCCTAGCATTTTTATCACTCAACTTGCAGGTCGTACTGATCGTATGTTCTTGCTCGTGCCGCCCGTCGCTAAAACAAAATAACAAAAAGAAGCACATACGAAATCCAGTTCTGTCAGAATTATACGCAGATGCCAATCAATGGTCGTAGCAAATTGACACAACAACTCACACCACAGGAACTGGAGACACTGTCGCAAAAAATCCGGCAGTGGGCCACCGAACTGGGATTTCAGCAACTGGGTATTACTGGCGTTGACCTCGGCGAACATGAGGCCTATCTGCAAAAATGGCTAGATGCGGGTTATCACGGGAGCATGGATTATATGGCCCGTCACGGCAGCAAGCGTTCCCGACCTCAGGAACTGGTGCCGGGCACACTGCGTGTTCTTGCGCTGCGCATGGACTATCTCGAAAGAGATACACAGGCACTCGAGGTATTAGCGTCGCCGCAAAAGGCCTATATCTCGCGCTATGCGTTAGGCCGCGATTATCACAAATTGATTCGCAAGCGCCTGTCACAGCTTGCGAGTCGCATTCAAGGAGAGGTTGGTGGGGGTGACTATCGCGCCTTCGTCGATAGCGCTCCCGTGCTGGAACGCGCCATCGCCGAGCAGGCAGGATTAGGCTGGATCGCCAAAAATGCCATGCTGATCAACGCCGAAGCTGGCTCATGGTTCTTTTTAGGAGAAATTTATACCAACCTGCCACTGCCAGTAGATAGCCCGCAGGCCAGCAAGCATTGCGGCAGCTGCACAGCGTGCTTGGATATTTGCCCAACGAACGCCTTTACGGGACCCTTTCAACTGGATGCGCGCAAATGTATCTCCTATCTCACTATTGAGCATCGAGGCAGCATTGATACTGCCCTGCGACCCCTCATGGGTAACCGCATCTTTGGCTGCGACGACTGCCAGCTATGTTGCCCTTGGAACAAGTTCGCACAGGCAACAGACGAGGGAGACTTCCAGCCCCGGCATGGATTGGCAGATGCGGACCTGATAGACCTGCTGTTATGGGATGAGTCGACATTTCTGGCAAAAACCGAAGGGTCTGCAATCCGTCGAATAGGCCATGAACGCTGGTTACGTAATCTAGCGGTTGCACTAGGAAACGCGCCAACGTCAGACGCGGTAATCGATGCTTTGCTCTCTAGACGCGGCGATCCATCGCCCCTTGTGCAAGAGCACGTGGCCTGGGCACTGCAGCAGCACGGTGTTACTCCAGCTTGAGAAAATGCTCTCTGTAGTAGCGCAACTCATTGATAGATTCACGAATATCATCCAGCGCTTGGTGCGTGCCGGTTTTGATAAAACCCGATTCCAGCTCTGGACGCCAGCGTTGCATTAGTATTTTGAGAGTACTGACATCTAGATTACGGTAGTGGAAATAGGCTTCCAACTGCGGCAATAGACGCGCCATAAAACGCCGATCTTGACAGATGGTATTGCCGCACATGGGAGATGATCCGCGGGGAACCCACTGCTCGAGAAACTCAATGGTTTCGCGCTCGGTCCGCTCTGCGTCATATCTGCTGGCCTTCACCCTAGCCACCAGACCTGAACGATTATGGTGTGTGGTGTTCCACTCGTCCATGCCATCGAGTATGGCATCACTGTGATGGACGGCAATCACCGGCCCTTCGGCTAATGTGTTGAGCTCAGAATCGGTCACAATGGTGGCGATCTCAATCACCACGTCCTGATCCGGTTTTAAACCGGTCATTTCCAAGTCTACCCAGATGAGGTTGCTGGCGCTGCGCATGATCTGTTGGTCCAAAACCGTCAATAGGATCGCTAGTGTAACAAATTGTCTCGACAGACCAAGCCCGTAACCCAATAATGGCGACATGAGTAAACGCAAACTCAGCCGGCAGCAGGCATGGCGCATCGAAAAAATTCAGGACGAACGCGCCAAACGTTCCGCCCGTCGGGATACTGACGCGCAGGAAGCGCTCGTCGGTGGAGAGCTTGGTCCGGAACGCGAAGGCCTGATTGTTGCACACTACGGCACTCAGGTTGCGGTCGAGTCTTCGCCCGGCGAAAGCCAGCGCTGCCATCTGCGCGCAAACCTGGAGGGCTTGGTAACCGGAGACAGAGTCGTGTGGTGCAATGGCGATCCGATGGGCGTGGTGGTTGCGCAGCGTGAACGTCACAGTGTGCTTTCCCGACCCGACCCTTACGGCAAACTGAAACCTGTCGCGGCCAATATCGACCAGATCATGCTGGTGGTCGCCCCCGTTCCGCAACCTTATGCCAATCTTATCGATCGTTACCTAGTGGCGGCTGAGGCTGTAGGGATTGAACCTGTGATCCTGCTGAACAAAATGGATCTGTTGAATTCAGAACCGGACCTGAAACAATCACTGGATGACATGTTGGCCATTTACCCCACTCTTGGCTATCGGGTGCTGCATACTTCGATCAAAGACAGTGGGCTGACAGAATTACACAGCGCACTGCGCGAGCGCACCAGTGTGTTTGTAGGCCAATCGGGCGTTGGAAAATCCTCATTGGTCAATGTTCTGCTGCCAGAGGCGGATATCCGAGTGGGCCCGCTGTCGCAAGCCACACAGAAAGGCACGCATACCACCACCACCGCGCAGTTACTGCACTTAACCTGCGGCGGCACACTCATCGATTCACCGGGCATTCGTGAGTTTGGTTTGTGGCACATGAGCAAGGAACAGGTAGAGCAAGGTTTTCGAGAATTTCTTCCACTACTGGGTACCTGCAAGTTTCGCGATTGTCAGCATGATCACGAACCTGGCTGCGCGATCCTTAAAGCGGCAGACTCAGGCGCGATTAGCACGCGGCGCCTGGATAGTTATCACAGTATTGTGACCAGTCTAGACGAGGACTAAGCCGTGTCACGAATGTGAACTATCGATGGGGTTGTCCGCATTGCAAAGCGGCGCATGCAGCGTTCGACACAGTGCTACTGACGTGAACCCAGCGACGCTCCCATGCGAGTCGCAACCCCCGCTTCATAGTGCTCGTCAAAGGCCATCGTATCGCGTGGAAACAACAAAATAACGGTAGAGCCCAGCATGAACCGCCCCATCTCATCGCCCTGGGCAAGCTCCACTGGCGCTGGCAAATGCACATAATCCATCGACACAGGACACTTCGACGGCGGCGCCACGCGGCCTGACCATACCGTCTCAATCCCAGCAACCACCATAGCGCCCACCAATACCATCGCCATGGGACCGAGCTCAGTTTCGAAGTGACAGACTAAGCGTTCATTGCGAGCGAACAGTCGATCCACATTTTCAGCGGTGACACCATTGACAGAAAACAGTTGGCCTGGAATGTAGCGGGTCGCAACCAATCGGCCTGCCACCGGCATGTGCACGCGATGATAGTCCTTGGGTGAAAGATACACCGTAGCAAACTGACCTCCGTCAAACTGCGCCGCTCGCACTGTATCTCCGCCCAATAAATCTTCAGCCGAAAAGTGGCGACCCTTAGCCTGAAAAAGCATGCCACTAGAGATCGCACCCAACTGGCTGATCTCACCGTCAGCGGGACAGAGGATGTCTGCCTTGGCAAGGGGACGCACTCCCTCAACTAGAGGGCGGGTGAAGAATTCATTGAAACAGACATAACGCGTATAGTCGGGCTCTGCCGCCTCTGACATATCGACGGCAAAAGCCTGAATGAACTGCCTAATCAACCAATTCTTCAACCACACTGGATGGCGAAGCTCGGCGATCCAACCTGTACAACGTGATAACAGGTGTTGCGGCACTATGTTCTGAAACAAGATGAAGAGTTTATCCATAACCCTCATTATAACTTGATTGACGGGCCCGTTACATTGGAACCGCCCGTTGTGTACTACAAATTTTCTTCCGCAAACGCCGCCAATCGGGAGCGGACGATACCGTTAACATGCATTATGCTCCGATGGGGATAGGCTTTGCTCTTCTCAACGGGGGTGTAGAGAACCCCAGCTACTAAAAGTCACTGGCGGCGTTGTAGTACGTGTCACTCCTGGCACGATAATCCGCAGTAATCAGATTGCCCTGCCTTGGGAATATTATTAAAAGCACGCCTCGGTACATTGCAGCAGCGTTAGCCTGATTGTTAAACCCACAGAGCAGTACTTTCAATGGGGTTGCGACAAATTCGACACACATTGTCGGATTCAACCATAACTCACTGACAGGAGTGGTAATTTCGGCTACGATACGTGGCTAGAGTCTCTAAAAGTTGTTCCTTCAATGCTCAATCAGGATACCCTCTCGCAGCTGCAAGGCCTTAAGTCACAAATGGAGGCCGAAAAAGAGTACGCAGAAGCGGCAGTCAAAGGTACGCAGGCGCGATATGGCTTTGCAGTCTTAGATGATGGTCGAGAAATTTTTATCCCACCACAGGAAATGCTCAAGGTATTTCCGGATGATCGGGTCAGAATTTGCATTCGGCCCACCAAAGACAATAAAACCATCGCCGACATTGAAAAGCTGGTAAATAGCCCGCTGGCAGATTTTACCGGACGCTGTGTCCGTAAGGGCAAGGCCATTTTTGTAGAGCCCGACCTACCCCAACTTAATCGCTGGCTTTTTATTCCGCCCACAGCGCTCAATGGCGCCAATGAAGGCGATTATTTACGTTGCGCGATCCACCGCCACCCCATTCGTGACGGCAGGCCGCAAGCCAAAGTACTATCAGTCATTGGTAACGTGAATACCCCTGGCATTGAAAATCTCTATACGATAGCCAAATACCGGCTGGCCCCGCAGTGGAGCAGTGCAAGCAAAGAAGAACTGAAAAAAGTACTGATCGACTGCAAACCGATGGAAACAGAAAAGCGCAGAGATCTCACAGACCTCGAATTTGTCTCTATCGACGCGGCAAAAACGCAGGATATAGACGATGCGCTCTATGCAGAGATTAGCGATGACGGCTGGACGCTATTCGTGGCCATTGCAGATCCTACTGCCTATATTGATGCTAACTCAAACCTGCGACGTGATGTAGCGGCGCGGAGCACGTCAGTTTATTTCCACGGTGATGTGCTGCCAATGCTCCCCGAAGAACTGGCTCAAGATACCTGCGCTTTATCCGAGGGGGCAAACCGTGCAGCGTTGGTTTGTAAGATTGCGGTGACCGACAGCGGCGAGGTGGGAAGTTTCGAATTTATTGAAGCCACGGTTCGGTCTCGAGGCAAGCTGTCCTATTACGCGGTTGACCGCTATATCGGTGGTCGATACGACGAACTGATGAGCCACTCGACGCCACTGGAGACCCTGTATCAGCTATACCGAGCGCTGCGGTCACGCCGAGAAGAGCATGGCCTAGTAATGGAAGATCGCCAGGATTTTCGATGGATTCTGAACGAAAGCAAGCAAATTGAGACGATCGAACCCGCAGAAAAACTGCTGTCTCAAAAGCTCGTAGAAGAATGCATGGTTGCCGCCAACCAATGCGCAGCGCGTTTCCTTATAGAGCACAACGCCAGCGGCCCCTTTGTCTCGCATCCTGGCTTTCGCGCCGACCGCAAAGATGAGGTCAATAAATTCCTCACCTTACACACGCCTGAACTCGCAACGCTGGATACGGACAGCGTCATCGGCTACCGAGACATCATGCGCGGTCTTGCTGCCCCAGCTTCAGCGCTGCCACTGCGCACCATGGTCAACCGCCTGCTAACCCGAGCCGTGCTGACGACCAAACCCTCCCCACACATGGGCATGGCACTGCCAAGCTACACTAATTGCACCTCTCCTTTGCGTAAATACTCTGACTTTCTGGTCCATTTACAAATTAAGGCAGCCCTCAATGGCGCTCCGGCTCAACTCGTTGACGCCAAAATATTAGGCCAATTAATGGAACGGCTTGCCGTCTCCCGCTCTGCCACCCAGGAAGCCGAGCGCTGGCTGGCGAGCAATTACGTGAGCAAGCTAGCCAAGGATAATAATAATATTTTTAAAGCGACAATCACCCATGTCACCAGTAGCGGTTTCACTGCGCGACTAAATAACAACGGGTTAACTGGCTTTGTCGATTTACGCAAGGATCCAGAGAAGTTCAGCTATGACAAATGGACCGCCAGCCTCACTAGCACTACCCGGCGATTCGCGTTAGATCAGGCCGTAGAACTCAGCTTTATCGGAGTGGGTGAAGAAGTGATTTACCAGACCCTTTTCAAACCGGTCACTGATTGTGGGCTGAAAATAGTGTCTCAAAGCACTGCTAGCGAATAACGGCAGACGCTAGAAGATAGCGTGACCCGGCGTGCGAGGAAAGGGAATGGCATCGCGAACATTTTCCATGCCGGTAACGTAGTTGAGTAAACGCTCGAAGCCCAGCCCAAATCCAGCGTGCGGCACCGTGCCATAGCGACGAAGATCCCGATACCACCATAATGCCTCACGCAAGGATTCATCCATACGCGAATCCAGCACGTCCAGACGCTCTTCACGTTGACTGCCTCCAATTAGCTCGCCGACGCCTGGGACCAGCACGTCCATCGCCGCTACGGTTTTACCGTCATCGTTTAGACGCATATAAAACGCCTTGATATCTTTGGGATAATTCATCAGCACAACGGGCCTGCCAACATGCTTTTCGGTGAGATAACGTTCGTGTTCTGACGCAAGATCTAAACCCCACGCCACAGGAAATTCAAACGCCTGCCCACTTCCTTTGAGGATATCGATGGCGTCTGAATACTCCATGCGCTCAAAATCGTTATCGACCAGACCTCGCAGACGCGCAATTACGCCGTCATCTATGTGCTGCCCGAAAAAAGCAATATCGTCCTCCCGCTCCTCCAGCACCGCTGCAATGACGTGTTTTAGCAGATCTTCGGCAAGCGCGGCGTTATCCGCCAGGTCAGCAAAGGCGACCTCAGGTTCTACCATCCAGAACTCGGCTAAGTGACGGCTAGTATTGGAGTTCTCAGCACGAAAGGTGGGGCCAAACGTGTAAACCTTACTCATGGCCAGGCAATAAGCTTCTAGCTCCAACTGGCCCGACACCGTGAGAAAGGACTCACTGGCAAAAAAATCGTGATGGAAATCGACCTCACCCCCTGCATTGCGTGGCAGGTTAGCAAAATCTAGGGTACTCACACGAAACAGTTCCCCTGCCCCCTCACAGTCACTGCCGGTTATGATAGGCGTATTAATCCAGTGGAAATCGTTACTGTAAAAATAATTGTGAATGGCGTTGGCCAGCGTCGTGCGCACCCGCGTGATTGCCCCAAAGGTATTAGTGCGCGGACGCAGATGTGTCTGGCTGCGTAAATATTCAAACGTATGACGTTTTTTGGCAATGGGGTATGTCTCGGGGTCATCAACCCAACCCACGACTTCCACCTCAGTGGCCTGAATTTCCACGCTCTGGCCTTTACCCTGCGACTGCACTAATTCGCCGCTGACGATCACCGCGCAACCGGTGGACAAAGACAGCACTTGAGACTGGTAGTTGCCGAGTGTGTCGGGCACCACGGCCTGAATCGCATCAAAGGCCGAACCGTCGTGCACGGCCAGAAATGAGATGCCAGCTTTGGAATCGCGTTTACTGCGCAGCCAGCCTTTGACAGTAACCTGTGCGCCAAGCGATACCTGGCCCTTAAAGATTGTACTAATAGCATTGTGGTGTGACATGGTAGACGTGGTGTCCTAGCGAATAGCGTTGGGCGGTAGAGTACCTAATGCCGTGATGCGCTGCCAGCCGTTTCATTCAGTACCGGAGCTCCGCTGACCGGTCAAAGGGGCCGGCCCTCACAAGAATTTTCCAGACATGGGCGTCTGTTTAATTAAAGGGAAAAGAGTGTCCCACTAAATCTTCGGACAACAACCAGAGTTGCTTCGCCTCTGCCGGATCAACAGCATAGGATTCTACTCCGTTGCTGTCTCCGCTTTCGGCGGCATGTGCAATGTGGCAATCCTCCAAATATTTGCCGCCTTCAAGCGCAAGGTCGAACGTTGTGGCGGCCCACACCGTCGTGGCTGCACCCTGCTCCGGGGTTTTAAAGACCAGCGGCTCGCTTGAAGAGGATCGATCAGTAAGCGCGGTAATATCCGCTGCTTCTAGATGACGGGCGAGATTGGTCATAATCATACCGGGATGCACAGCAAAGGCGCGCACTCCGCGCTCACGCATGCGCAAATCTAATTCCAGCGAGAACAAAACATTGGCGGTCTTAGATTCTCCATAGGCCTGCCACTTGTCATACTCGCGCTGGTGATAATTTGGATCGCTGAAATTAAACGGGCCAAACTTATGGCCCGCTGAACTCAGGTTTATCACTCTACTTGGAGAGCCGTTAATCAATGCCGGAGACAGCAATCCGGTCAACAGAAAGTGACCCACATGATTAGTGCCAAACTGCATCTCAAACCCCTGCGCAGTCCGCATCAACGGACAGGCCATCACGCCTGCATTATTGATCAACAGCTGGATTTTATCCGCCCGCTTAAGTATTGCCGCCGCCGCACT
>MDTF01016089.1_pt1 | contig 10704 bp, 7 predicted proteins | sample 811191 | NCBI WGS metagenome assembly MDTF01 (sample SAMN05326649, study PRJNA326480) | marine metagenome | isolation source: seawater | place: Southern Ocean | collected 2011
ACACTGGAACTGTTGGAATTATTATTCAAAGTGTCTTAGGCAGTACTATCTTTAATGGAACTTATACAATTAACGCCCCAGTAAATACAATAACTGGACATAAAGTCCCAATTGGTGTTAACATACCAGCCGGACTAGCGTATGGAATGTATATTTCTGCCATTAGTCCAGGTACATTGTCTCTATACAGAAATACAACTAATGCCTCTTATCCATACGATTATGGTAATGTTGCTTCTATTACTCAAGCATCCAATGGTTCTACAGACTTTTACTTCTTTTTCTATAATTGGGACATATCTACTATTAGCTGCTACAGTGATATGCAAGAAGCTGTCGCGTATGTAGATCCTTGTGTGAATATTAAAGAAAATAATCTTGCTGAATTTAGTATATCTCCAAATCCTAATAATGGATCGTTTGAAATTTACATGACTAACATAACTATTCAAACAGAAATTGAAATATTAGACCTGAACGGAAAAATAATTTATAAAAACACCATCTCTAATAAAAATCAAAATATCAACATCGAAAACATTAGCAGAGGCGTTTACATCATAACTGCCAACCAAAATGGAAATGTTAAAACTAAAAAATTGATAATAAAATAGCTTTTATTACAGTTGTTAACGGAGAAAAGGATTAGAACTTTTCTCCGCTTCAATTGTAGTTTCATTACCGTGTCCACAATAAACTAAAGTTTCATCTGGTAATTGAAAGATTTCATTTTTAATAGAATTTATAAGTTGTTGGTGATCTCCACCTGGAAGATCAGTACGCCCAATACTTTTTTCAAACAAACAGTCTCCATTTATTAAAAAATTATTCTCTTGACTATAAAATGCAATGTGGCCAGGAGAATGTCCTGGAACAAATAATATTTTCAACTTTATTCCTTCTATATGAACTAACTGTTTCATATCAAAGAACTTTGGAGAAGGATTAGGGCTGAAAGTAATAGGAATACCATAGACTTCACAAACTTTTTCATAAGATTGATAGGTTACTAAATCTTCTTTATTAATCCACAAATCTAAATTGTATTTGTCTACGAGATAAGCTGTTCCAAACATATGATCTAAATGACTATGAGTATGTAGAATAGATTTTAAATTTAAATTACTTTTCGAAATATAACTGTCTAATTCATTTCGCTCTGCTTTATAATAACATCCAGGATCTATAATTACAGAATTATTTAATTCGTCTGTAACAATGTAAGTATTTTCAGAAAAGGGATTGAAAGTGAATTTTTTTACTTTAAGCATTTTTGGGTTTTAAAATCAAAATTAAACTATGGCATGAAATTAGCTATCTTTGAATTGGGAAAGTTGAGAAAGTTTTTAATCATATTAATAATAATTAGTAGTTATTCTGTTTTTTCACAGTATTATACAGGATCTAATATTCCATTTGGTCAAAACAGGGTTCAGTACAACTCTTTTTTTTGGCAATCTTTTGAGTTTGAAAGGTCGAAAGTGTATTTTTCTAAAGGTGGTAAGGAAAATGCAAAATTTGCAGCTAAAATAGCCTACGAATATCAAAAAAAACTAGAAAAATTTATAGATTTCTCTATTGAAGAGAAACTTCATATAATAGTTTACAACAGTCAAAGTAAATTCAGACAGAGTAACATAGGTTTAAATAATGAAATTTCTTCAAATGTAGGAGGTACTTCAAATATAGAAGGTCAAAAAATGTTTTTATACTTCAATGGAAATCATGTAGATTTTGCAAATCAAATTAAACGAGGGGTTGCAGAAATAATAGTTAATAAAATACTTTATGGAACTGACTGGAAGCAAACTGTAAAAAACACCACATTTATAAACTTACCTTCTTGGTTTAAAGAAGGCTTAATCGAATATCTTTCAAGAGATTGGGATACAAAATTAGACTCTGAACTAAAAGACTTAATTCTCAGTGGAAAAACTAAAAGTTTTCAATCATTAAGCAATCTTGAATCTAGATTATACGGACATGGACTATGGCGATATATAGACATAGTTTTTGGGAAGAACATGATCCCAAATTTGATGTATATGATGAAGGTTAGTAAAAGTGTAGAAAGTGGTTTTATATATGTTCTTGGTGTTTCTTCGGAAATGATTCAACAGGATTTCTTTGACCATTTTAAAATTCAGTATTCAAACGATGTAGTTAATTGTATTGCACCAAATGAAAATAAATTAAATATAAAAACTAAAAAAAACAGAACCATAAGGCAAATAAGAATCAATTCTGATGGTTCAAAAATTGCTTTTTCAGAACATTATCTTGGACAATATAAAGTCAAAATATTTGATGTTAAAAAAGAAAAGATACAAACTGTAATTAAAGGAGATTATAAATTAAACAGAATTGCAGACTTATCCTACCCTATATTAAATTGGCACCCTAGTAGTAAGGTTTTGGCAATTTTTGAAGAAAAAAAAGGAGGCATCACTTTAAATCTTTACGATGTGTTAAATAAAAAAAAGAACATAAAATATTTATCGGGTTTGGAGAAAATATTGAGTTCTTCTTATAATAAAAAAGGTACAAAAATGGTGTTATCTGCTGTTAAAGATAGCTATTCTGACATCTTTGAATACACTGTTTTAGGAAATCATAACTCCCGACTGACAAATGACATTTACGATGATTTAGATGCTAAATATGTGCCAAACTCAAATCAAATAATCTTTAGTTCTAATAGGCCTTTGTCTAAGAAAAATTTTGATTTATTTAAAATAAGCAATGTCACACAAAAAATTATTCAATTGACAAAAACTGAAAATTTTAATGAAATACAACCTCAGCCAACTACCAAAAATAACTATAATTTTTTAAGCGATGAAAATGGAATATACAATCATTTTCAAACAATAATAGACAGTACTATAAGTCATATTGATACCATGATACACTACCGATACATAAGCAGCACGCACCAGTTATCACACTTTAGCAGGAATTCTTTGGAGATAGATTTTAGTTCTAAAACTTCTCAGTATAGTTTATTGTATCGTAAAAATAACAATTATGAATTTTATCTAGGCGACAAAAAAAACTCTACCATGTTTGAAAATAAGTCTTCAAATACTTACTTCAAAAGCATTAGCACCAAAAGTCAGAATTCAAATGACAATACTTCATTTTTAAAAGATGAGAAAAAAGTCGACATCTATAATTACAGATTTGAGGATGAAAAAAAACAACTTTTAGAGTCTAAGGGGTTCAAAGAATCTGAAACTGTAAATGACCGTAGTATCAAGTTACCTACTCAAAAAGTTTACAATATAAATTTTACTATTGGTGAATTTATAATGCAATTAAACCCAACTTTCAACAACCAAGCTTATCAGAGATATAGTAGTTCGGGATTTAAAAATGCAGGTTTTGATGGGTTTACATTAGTTCAGGCAAAAGATGTTTTTGAAGATTATAAAATAAGTGGCGGATTAAAAGGCCCTATTCAACTAAATAATATTGGATTAATTGCTATATATGAAAACTTAAAAAACAGAATTGATCAAAGAACACAAGTCTCTAGACAATCCTTTGAAGACGTATTTAGCGATGAAATCATAAAAAAAACTGTTGTTAACGATGTAAAACATCAGTTCTCTTTTCCATTTAGCGAGGTAAGTAGTCTGAGACTTACTACTAATTTAAGATTTGACAAAGTAACTACTTTAAGTAATTCGCCAACAACCTTGAAAATACCAAATGATAATTTTATACTTTTTGGAGGTCTTCTAGAATATGTATTTGATATTACAAGACCTATATCCTTAAATATCAATAATGGTTTTAAATTTAAAACTTGGGTGGAAGGATACAATGAATTATTAAATCCAAATACTGATTTTTTTGTCCTGGGACTTGATCTAAGAAACTATCAAAAAATTCATCGAAATATTGTTTTTGCTACAAGAATAGCTGCAAGTACATCTTTAGGTTCTCAAAGACTTCTTTATTATTTAGGTGGAGTTGATGGATATCTTTGGGCCAATTTTGACCCAACTATACTTCCAGATCCAAACATAAATTTCCAATTCCAAACGATTGCTTCTCCAGTAAGAGGGTTTTATCAAAACGCTAGAAATGGAAATTCATTTATAGCTATAAGTAATGAACTAAGAGTTCCTCTATTTAGTTACTTTTCTAAAAAACCTTTAAGCTCTGACTTTTTAGAAAATTTTATGATAATTGGTTTTGGAGATATTGGATCTGCATGGACTGGTAAAACACCTTATTCAATTGAGAATTCGTTTAACAGTTCAATTGTAAATGGACACAATTACACGATAAATATTAAAAGTCAAAAAGAGCCAATAATTTACAGCTATGGTTTTGGGCTAAGATCTAGAATATTTGGCTACTACATAAGATTAGATTGGGGATATGGAATTGACGATAAAATTCTAATGCCGTCAATTAAACAACTATCTTTATCGTTAGATTTTTAAAAAATATGGATTTATCAACATTTATTACTTTATCGCTAATTGGTCTCACAGCAGGCATTGCAAGCGGATATATTGGAATTGGTGGAGGTATTATAATAATCCCTGCATTAATTTATTTTTTAAAGCTAGATCAATATCAAGCTCAAGGCGTCTCGCTTGCATTAATGTTGCCACCTATAGGAATATTGGCTTTTTACAACTATTACCAAACTGGTGCATTTAATATGGTTATTGAAAACATAGACTACAAAAATTTACTACTCTATTATTCTCTAATTATGGCAATTTTTTTCATTTTTGGAGGATGGATAGGTTCAAAATTGACTTTTAATACTCCGGTTCATATTGTACAATTAATCTTCGGAGTTTTCATGCTTTACGCCTCTATTAAGATGATTATTAGTGGATTTCAGCATTATATGAAATGATAGAAAAAGTAAGAAATATTGCAAAAAAACATGTCTTAGAAGCTGTCAACATTCGAAAACATCTTCATGCCCATCCAGAGCTTTCCTTTAAAGAATATGAAACTTCTAAGTTCATTCAATCTGTTCTAAAAAAACACGATATACCATTTACTACAGGTCATGTTGAAACTGGCATAATAGCAACTATCAAAGGTAAAAACCCTAATATTAAAGAAATATTATTGCGAGCAGATATGGATGCGTTACCAATTACAGAAGATAATAATGTAGAATACAAGTCTAAAAATAAAGGCACCATGCATGCTTGTGGACACGATTTTCATAGTGCGTCATTAATTGGAACTGCCTTAATATTAAATGAATTAAAAGAAGATTTCAATGGTACTATAAAATTCGTTTTTCAACCCGGCGAGGAAAAACTTCCTGGAGGTGCTAAATTAATGATAGAAGATGGCCTTCTAAATAACAAACCTCAAGCTTGTATTGCGCAACATGTATATCCAGATTTAAAAGTTGGAAAAGTGGGATTTAGACCAGGATTATATATGGCTTCAGCAGATGAGATTTATATTACTGTAAAAGGTAAAGGTGGACATGCTGCACTTCCCCATCTTTTAAATGATCCTGTTTTAATGGCATCGCAAATAATTACAAATCTTCAACAAATAGTTAGTAGAAGTAATAATCCAAATAATCCATCTGTATTATCCTTCGGATATGTAAATGCGCAAGGAGAAACTAATATTATCCCAGACACTGTTCATATAAAAGGTACTTTTAGAACATTTGATGAAAAATGGAGATTTTTAGCACATGAAAAAATGAAAAAAATTGCAAATGCAATCTGTGAAAGTTCTGGTGGTTCTTGTGATTTTGATATTAAAGTTGGTTATCCTTTTTTGGTTAATAATGAACAGATAACACAAACCTCTATTAATGCGGCAGAAGAATATCTGGGTAAAGAAAATGTAATAAAACTTGATTTAAGAATGACATCTGAAGATTTTGCATATATCAGTCAATCCTCTCCTTCATGCTTCTACAGAATAGGAACAAGTGACGGGAAAACTAGTAAAAGATTGCACACTTCAACATTTGATATTGACGAAAAAGCATTTTCTATTTCATCTGGCTTAATGGCCTACATTGCCCTCGAGCAAATAAGTAAATAATATAATAAAGTTAGTCATTTAATAGGTTTAAATTCTCTATATTAGAGTATTAAGAATTCGAAAATGAATATTGTTAAAACCGATTTAAAAGCGTCTCTATTAAAATACTTTGGATTTGATTCTTTTAAAGGAGAGCAAGAGAAGGTTATTTCAAGTCTCCTTTCTGGGAAAAACACTTTTGTCATAATGCCTACAGGAGGAGGAAAGTCTCTTTGCTATCAGCTACCTGCATTAATATGTGAAGGCACGTCTATAGTTGTTTCCCCATTAATTGCCTTAATGAAAAACCAAGTAGACGCTATTAGACAAGTTAGCGATAATGATAGTATTGCTCATTTTTTAAATTCTTCTTTGAATAAAGGACAAATAACCAAAGTTAAAAATGATGTAATTTCTGGCACCACTAAACTTTTATATGTTGCTCCTGAGTCCTTAACTAAAAAAGAGAATATTGACTTTTTAAAAAAAATAACAATCTCATTTTTTGCAATTGATGAAGCACATTGCATTTCTGAGTGGGGTCATGATTTTAGACCAGAATATCGGAGATTAAAAACAATTATAAAGTCCATAGACGATGTTCCAATTATTGCTCTTACAGCTACAGCTACTCCAAAAGTCCAAAGTGATATTCAAAAGAACTTAGAGATGACTGATGCTACTGTTTTCAAAGCATCTTTTAATAGAGACAATTTATTTTATGAAGTAATACCTAAGAAAAATGTTCAAAAAGAAATTATTAGGTTTATAAAAACTAGAATAGGAAAATCAGGGATAATTTACTGTTTAAGCAGAAAAAAAGTAGAAGAGATTGCTCAACTATTACAAGTAAACTCAATATCTGCATTACCATATCATGCGGGACTAGATCCAAATACCAGAGCAAAACATCAGGATATGTTTCTGATGGAGGATTGCGATATAATTGTTGCTACTATTGCCTTTGGCATGGGTATTGACAAACCAGATGTTAGATTTGTTATTCATCACGATATTCCTAAATCATTAGAAAGTTATTATCAAGAAACTGGAAGAGCTGGTAGAGATGGAGGTGAAGGACATTGTCTAGCCTTCTACAGTTATAAAGATATTGAGAAACTAGAAAACTTTTTACATGGAAAACCGTTGGCGGAACAAGAAGTAGGTCATCAACTGCTTCAGGAAGTTGTAGCATATTCAGAGACTAGTATTAATCGAAGAAAATTTCTTCTACATTACTTCGGGGAGGAATTTGATGAAATCAATGGTCCAGGGGCAAGTATGTGCGACAACTCTCAAAATCCAAAGGAAAAAATTAAAGGGAAGCAATATGTTAAGCTAGCACTAGAGTGTGTGAAATCTGTAAATGGAAAACACAAGGTAAAATATTTTTCAAATATATTAGTCGGTAATAATAATGCAGAGATTAAAACCTATAAAGGAAATGAATCTGCATTCTTTAAAAGCGGAGCGGAAGAAGACGAGCATTTCTGGCATGCTGTTTTTAGACAAATTGTAGTTCTTGGATTTATAAAAAAAGAAGTTGAGTCCTATGGCACTTTAATATTGACTGAAAAAGGAGAAGATTTCATAAGTAATCCTAAAGAAATTGATCTTATCAAAGAACATGACTTTAGCGACACAGATGATAAAGACATAATTCTAAATCAAAAAGGAGGAGGAGGAGCATTAGATGAAAAGCTCTTTAAAATGCTTAAAGATCTTAGGAAAAGTATTGCGCTTAAAAAAAGTATACCTCCATTTGTAATTTTTCAAGACCCTTCTATAGAAGAAATGACGATGCAATATCCAATAAATTTTGAGGAACTTCAGAAAATAAGTGGTGTTGGTATTGGGAAAGCCAAAAGATATGGCACCCCTTTTACAGAACTTATCAAAAAATATGTCGAGGAGAATAATATTGAGAGAGTTCAAGATTTTATCATGAAAAGTATTGTGAATAAAAGTGGTAAAAAAGTAAATATTATAACAAATATTGACCGCAAACTTCCATTAGAAGATATTGCTAAAAGTCAAAATAAAAAAATTGAAGAGCTTATTTTAGAAATTGAAAATATTGTTTCATCCGGAACTAAAATTAATATCGATTATTATCTTAATAATATTATTGATGAAGATGCTCAAAAAGAGATTTATGACTACTTCTTAGAAGATGCTGAATCAGATGATATTAGCGAAGCTTTTAAAGAATTTGATGGCGATTATAGCGAAGACGAACTTAGATTAATGAAAATTAAATTCATGAGTGAAATGGCTAATTAAATATTTTTAGTTTATATCTTTTTTCAAACCCTTCTATCCCAGAAATCCCTCCAGAATGTAAAGCAATAATTTTTTTATTCTCCAATTTCTTATTTTTTTGGAGTTGATCTACTAATCCATAAAACATCTTACCAGAATAAATTGGATCTGTCATAAGACCAGTAACTTGGTAAAATTCCCTCATAAATATTATTAGCTCTTCATTGTATTTAGCGTAACCACCAAGATGATAATCGTGATTTAAAATCCAATTTCTTGAAAAAGGCTTTTTAAATTCAAATTCAAAATTTTTAGAAATGTTTTCGCCGATTTGAATAGCTCCTTTTAGAACAACTATACCAAAACAAAATTGATATTTATTTAATGATGAAACTATTCCTGAAAGAGTAGCTCCTGTACCCACTTCACAAAAAATATAATCAAAATCGTTTTCGATTTCAATCACTATTTTTTGACAACCTTTTATGCCGTATAGATTAGAACCTCCCTCAGGAATGAAAAAAAAATCATTATAATTATTACTACAATATTCTTTAATCCTTTTTGGATTTTTATAATCTTTTCTGTTTATATATTTGATAATTGCTCCGTAAGAGAGGCATTTCTTTAAAACATCGTTCAAGGGATTAGTTTGCTCTCCCCTAATAAGAAGAACACATTTTATGGAATTAACCTTACATATATATGAAAGAGCTAAAATATGAGAAGAGTAAGCGCCACCCATTGATACAATTCCTTCTTTAGCAATAGAATTAAAATATTTTAGATTGTATTTTAATTTTCTCCACTTGTTACCAGAAATAATAGGATGAATTAAATCATCTCTTTTGACATAAACTTGATTTTTAATACCGTAATGAGATAGATCTAATTTCTGTAATGGAGAATCATTAAAATCCATTAATTTATGGTTGCGCTACATGAATAATTTCTAAAACTGTTCTAAAAGCAGCACTTTTGTTGGCATACTTATCTAGGTATTTCTTTTGTAGTTGAGGTGCAAATTTTGATTGATATAAATTATAATCTTCCCAAGATTTTAATAAATATTGAATACTATAAGAAAGTCCGCCATCTTCCTCAGCATGAATTTTAGCTACTTTATTCTCTGTAAATAAGCCAGTAGACAAAACATCTGGGATATGAACATCCTTCATCCAAACAAGCCAGTCTTGGTGAATATCGTGGTCAATACTTACTGTAATATTATATAAAATCATTCTGAATCTTTTTCTATTTTCTCATTAGTATTTCCTGCTAATTTTCTAAATCTTTTTCTAGATTCGGCAGCATATAAACTACCTTTATGTTCGAACAGAATGGTCTTAAAATATTTTTTTGCTTGATCAAAATCTTTGATTTTTTCTTGATAAATTGAAGCTATTAAAAATAAAGAATTATCTAGTAAAATAGAACTAGGGTAGTTGTCAACAAGGAACTTAAAGTGCTCAACAGCTTTTTGATAATTGTGTTGAATTAAGTCAATTTTTGCTTTTCTGAAAATTATTTCATCATTTAAAGAATGGTTTTTGAAATTCTTTAGAATGGAATCGTATAAAATATTTGCTTTCGAAAATTGTTGTTGAAAGTTTAGCATATCTGCATATGAAAATAATTTCATAGCAACTTCTGAGGTGTCCATATTGTAATTGTCTGTAATTAAGACAGAAAGTTCTAAGGCGTCATTGGCTATTAATTTAGAGGTAGATGCTTTTAAAACTTTAAGCTGTGCTTGGCACCAATCGTATTCGCCAGAGAAATAATATACTTGGGCATTTTTAAACTTTGCTAAATGCCCTAATTGATCGTCTTTAAATTGTTTTTCAATCTGGAGATACATTAATGAAGCTTCCCAAATATTATCCTCTAAAACTAGAATATCGGCTAGTTTTAATTTTGCTTTTGCTTTTTGTTTCTCCTTTAGTCTTGGAATTAGAATTGCATTATTTAAATGTTGTTTTGCAGAATTAATATCAATTAAATAAAAGGCCTCTATTTCCGAAAGGTCTAAAAGCAAATTGTACTTTCTTAAAGTATTATTATAAATATTTTTTGAATTATTTAGCTGTGATAATATTAAAAGATAATTAGCCTTTAGCTCCTCTAATTCTTCTTTAATAATTTGATCACCATAAAGAATCTTACTTTTTAAGGCAGAGAGTTTTTTATTTTTTGCTTCAAACTTGTATTCCAAAGAACTACTTTTTAGAACAACATCTTCAAAACATTTAATGGCAATATTAAAATCTTGATTATTAAGAGCTGTATTTCCTAATTCAAGCAGTTTTGAGCCGTTTTTATTTAACTTTTTATCCAATGCTTTAATTTGAGTATAAGCATTTTCATAATCGTTATTTAGCATGTAAAACCAAGCAAGGAGTTCGA
>MDTF01008661.1_pt1 | contig 10703 bp, 10 predicted proteins | sample 811191 | NCBI WGS metagenome assembly MDTF01 (sample SAMN05326649, study PRJNA326480) | marine metagenome | isolation source: seawater | place: Southern Ocean | collected 2011
AATTTCTGACTGTATAAATAGAACCGAATCCCAAAAGTCAATGTATAAGACATTTGCTGCATCTGAGTTTTGGTATTTGGATCAAAGAAACTATGCGGTTCAATTGAAAAAGGCTATTCAAAATATCAACAGTGCACACACACTTGCGGAACTAGGCCGTGATGCTGACGCAATTATGGATATAAATGACACAATTTGGTCGAGTTTTGATCCAGAAGAGTTAAGACGGACTATGTCATCGTTGACCCATGTGTTGAAGTTGTTGAAAGATGCACCAGTTCAGGAGACAATACTTGGGGGAATATCTAACTTCGCTTACAGAAGACTTGCATGGACTGTTGAAAATGTCAATAGTATCATAACAGTAGTCAAAAGGGCCTTGTTTTTTAGATTTCAGCAGGATTTGAAAATACTTCTAGCATACACTCTAAAATGCATGACCATTCCTGAAGAGTACGAATGGCGCACAACGTATCTCAATAACAGGGGTTATATATTCACACTATCGTCATTAGGCAACGTTTCATTGATAAAAGATTTGTACTCAGCGTGGTCTGGACTGAACGATGAAGAAAAGAAAAACTATCAATGGATTTATTGGGGTGAAGATGACAAAGCACGCTATCCACGGATCAATTTCGAAACTATGGAACTAAATCCTGGTGATGGTAAACCTATGCAAAGCCTATTTCAGGACAATCTATTTACAACATGTGTCTTCGCAAAAATACAGGTTTTCACAAAAAAGTACCTAAAAGCTTTAGAATGGGAGCAATACAAAAGTCAATTGCCAACCCGATTGACCGTTCCAAATAATAAATGGGTGGATGGTTGGGAAAAAATTGGCTGGGAAAACATACAACAAATCCTGAAGACTTGGTCCAAGATTAATTGGCACATTGACACTGCTCCAATTTCTGAAATAAAAAATCAAACATTAAAGAAATTAGAAAGTATTGAAATGGACTTCAAGTTTCTAAGAAATAAAACAAGTTCTGAACGACAACAGGTAATAAAGGCTATGTTGAATGAGTTACGCACATAGACATTTGTTTTTCTTATATATATAAGGCGTATTATATATATATAAAATGTCGATTGTTAAAAAGCCCAACGTCATTCCGAACTTGTTTTACCACCGCTATAATACTAAACCCACTAAGCCACATATAAAAATATCAGAACAGATAGAAGTATATGATATTAATAACAATAGAAGTGTCGAATCTGCTGTTCCAGTGAGAGTGGGTGCTTTTTTTTACGATACAAGTCGAACAACGGGTCCTATTGAAAAGATTTTAAATAATATCACAATAACAGATGAATATATCTTGAAAAGAATTAAAAATGCAATTGGAATACCTGGAACGATTAAAACACCAGAAATGATTGAAAATGGAATGTCTTATATTATTACGTATTTAGAGGAAAAAAAAGCACAAATTAAAGATAAAAAACGCAAGAAAACCTCTATATCTGGAAGTGTATTTGATGAAACCCAAATGGGTTGGTTTTTGGACAAGCTTATTAGACGATTCACCGTTTTTCTAGAAGATTATCCAAAATTAAAATTTTGAAAGAAGCTTGTTGTATTGAACAGAAATATAAAAAATTGCATACACTTAATACAAAAAACTACTATATATTTGTCTGTATACTCAAAAGAAATGTCGGAGAACAAATTATTTAAAATGGTCGATGATCATATATTAGATAATAATGTTGCTCATGATGAAAATGGTGTCAAGGTACAGTCAGGACTTGTAATTGGTGATGTGGTTGTCTATCCAGAAGGTACAGTTCTAGATATAAGCACTTGGGCATTACCATTCGGTCATACTTTTATAGTTGTGAATCGCAATCTACATTCGGGAGATGTGAGGAGGGCGGAATGTCCAGACCCCCTCCAGGGATGTTTGACACACAAACAAATTTATACAGGGGATGGTACATATCCAGTCGTAGTGAGACGGTTAAAATGGGACAATATCCTTGCATTTGTTAAACCATATTGTAGATATGGAAATACCCCAAACTCTCACCAGTTAGAAATGTCATACAAATCACAACTTTTAAAACTGTGTAATTTGTATGATGACAACCAACAAATCACATATCCAATCACTAATTTGGTGTGGCACCCTTATGTTAAAGAGTACTTTGATTGGACCTTCTCAATCGGCACGCGAACACTCAAACCAACAGAAAAAGAACAATCTGACTTTTTATCCATATGGGAAGAGTTAGACACCGTAATGAATCCCCGTCAGTCAAAGGGTCTGAAACATCGCCAACAGAATTGGATGGACAAACAGAAAGTAGCATTTACCGCTAAAATAAATGTTATCAGTTCCGGCGAAATGATTTGTTCTGAATTCAATGCATTTATATGTCAATACGCTTTGTGGCGTACATTAAAAGAATATGTATCGACAAATACGAAGGCTGGACACGCATTTCGGAAGACACACAAATTTGAACACACCCCAAAGGGTTATAAAAAAAAACAAATTTGTTTGAGTTTGATTTTTGCCATTGTACCCTTTGATAAATCAGTTTACCCTTATGATTTTATATATGGACTTCCAGATGAATACTGGTTTGCTATCAAATACAAAATAAAGGATTACGAAACCAAAGAAGCCTTTGAAATAGCACAAAGGTCTATCCATAAATAACACACATTAGCCTCTACATCCAAAATCAGCTTTTTTGAGATAACTCTTGTAATGTATGCCATTTATCCTGTATGTATATACGAACAATATCACTCAATTGTCTTAGGCCAACCCACACCGATTTAAACGCGTCATACATTCGTTTAAATTGATACAGAGCAACGGGTAGATTATTTTCAAATGCTAATTGAGTTATTTTTGTTGTGTGTATTGTAATAGATAAATCAAAGACAGGAATTGACCAATCTACATGAATGAAATGGAGTTGTTTAATAATCCATAAACTATATGTGAATTTAAATTCTTGCGCTGTTGTTCCTTTGAAAATCGACGCCAGTATTTTCGGGTTTCCGCTGGGTGGGTATTGTAGTACATATTGTCCAAATGTTGCTAAATGACTGATATTAGAATTAATAGATACTTTTTTTTGAAACATGAGAACTGCTATCGAACTTTTTTCCTGTGTTAGACGACTTCTGGTAATGTCTAAATTGTCAGCAATACGCAAAAGTGCCAGACACTTGTCTTTAAAAAAATGAACAGGTATATATTTGCGCTGAATATTGTGTTGACCAATAGTGAGTAGTGTACCGTGTATTCGTGGTTTATATAATTGTCTAGAATGAGAATCGGCATTGTGAGCCCGAATTGCGTGGATAATCATGGTGGCATCTTTCTTTGAAAACAATCGAGGATATTGATTTAAAATGGAACCAATCATATTCGCACCCAATTCAGCATGTAAGAACTTATTTGCGCGGTAAAAGTCTGGATAAATACCAGTAGGGGTATTACAACCTTTTGAACAAACGTAGGGTTGAATGCGTTCAACTCGACCCTGGCAATTACGACATATATCATATTCAGAATAACCAACGTCGTGAAGCAGTGCGGCCCACAACATTGCTGTGGTACACGATGGCCAAATAGTATGCATATATTGGACAGTTCGTATTGCGTGACCAATACCATGCGAAGCGAAAGTAGAGGAATTAAAACGCGCTTGTAGTTTCACCACTTGCCAAAGTGGGAGATATTCATCCCACCGCGCTCTTCCGTGCCTTAGCTTTCGGATAACGGCTTTGGTAGTGGTCTCCATCCCCTTCAATTGCGCCACAACCTGCGGTTCCGCCATTAATAAATTATAAACCGTATTGGCTGGAACATGTGTACTGAACATTGTTTTATAATTGATAACTTAAATAGGGTTGTCTTTTTAAATGTCCTAAACTTGTATAACGTGTTTTTATTAAATAAAAAATTCACCAAATACTAATCCGTAATTAAAAATCGATTCAATTAGAAAGGTCCAAAAGACTCCCTGTAAGAAATAATCAAACCAATTGTCGAGTGTTGATGTTGAGAGCATCACGAGTACAAACCCAAACCACCAATGGTGTAAATGATATACACACCCGCTATCTTGTGAACAAATCCTATAAGAAATGATAAAAATCATTGTGATTAGAAGCAGTAGACGTATGAAAATAATTTTACGTTCTGTTTTGGGATTGCACCATTTTTTAAACGGTCGACACGGACATAGTTTTCCCAACCAATAAACAATAATCAAAGCAATTACTACAAAGGTTACGGCGTAGACTGAGTACTGACCAGGCGTCAAATCCGATGCCAGAGATGATTGAAAAAGTGGAAATTGTCCCATATAACCATAAATAAAGAAAGTGAGAGTACACCCCACTGACCACGCCATATATCTGGCAAACCCTTTGCAATCTTTGGTTTTGAGACAGGTTAATTGTTCCCATCGATGCCAGGGTAATGCTATGGTACCAAGTGCAAACCATCCAACTGTGACCAAATCCCCAAATATACGCACCTGGTTATGTTTGGGAGTATTCCATCCCAAAGCAGTGAAGATGGCATAATAACCAATGAGATATTGTGAACATAATGAAGCTACATATACGATTATGCCTAACATTGAAGTGTTGACCCATTTTGTGTTACATTTACCGAATGTTGCTCTCAAAAAGAGTCGTATCCCTTGTACACATCCATCGGGCGGAGTCTTGAGTCCACCGAGTGGAGTCTCTTGTTTTCTGAAATCAAGAAGTGGTTGTGTTTCTTTAGGCATTTCAACATCGATTTGCTTGTTTCTTGGTATCTTAAAATTAAGTGGTTTATTGGACATTTCAATATAACCCCATCCTTTAAATATGATTGTTTGGTAAACACCTTGGAAACGCCTTGGTAAACGCCTTCAAATTAAAATTGTTTTGATTTGATTTTGCATGGTCCATTCGTGAATTCCTCGGATGCGACCTTGCAAATTTACAAACCCAAAATATAGCTGTTGGCCACGTAATTTACTACCCAGTAAATCGGCAGTGATATGTGCGGCGGTTTGCGTGTCTGGACGACGGGTCTCTAGAATAAGTAAAAGGTTGTTATTTATGAATAATAAATCACCCTTCCAGTATTTATGAAGATGAAAACGCCGTGCACATAGTCTCCATCCCAACGTATAAAGTTCTTCGAACAGCATATCTACTAAAGCATAGGGTATTTATACCAAGTTTTGCAGAGAAACATGTCAAAAAGTTAAAATTTGCAAAACGTCAGCTTAAGTTATACATAATTGATTTTGTCTATGTTTTTATAAATATAGATAACGTTGTTCAAGATTCCATGCAAGATTCCATGCAAAAATAGTCTTCTGTCTCAAATGTCTCGGAAGGGTCGGAAGGGTCTAAATAAAAACGATTTGATGTTAAAGCATTGGAGCGCAAACCCTGATGACGTGATTCAACTATCAAGATGGACACAATCGAATATATTTAAATTAGGAAATGAAACGTTTGCTACAAAAAAAGAAGCTCATTTACACGCCAGTCAAAAAGAACGGACGTTTGGGAACACGTTAATTCGTTCAACAAGGGTTGGGCCCGGTGATAATACCGGCAATTGGACCACAGTCGCAGTAGAATCGTTTGTTGAGTTCATTTTACACCATTTATATGGTAATGTGTGGAGACCTAAATATAAAAGTGGTAATCATGAAATTAGGCCAGATTTTGAAACAAATATTGCAGTTTTTGAAGTAAAAGCCAAAACCTGGAACGGTTCTGGTGGAACCGCTGGTGAAAAGATTTTTGCAGTACCCTGGAAATATGGTGAACTACCACAGAGACTGAACAAACCCCTGGTAATACTTCTGGTAGCTGCTCAAGAAGAGGAAGTCCGAACAAAATACGGTATGTTTGGTGGAAACATTAGTAGTTACCACTCAGAGTATCTTAAGTTTTGGGAAAGTCAGAATATTCATTTTGTACCTTTCTCGCGTCTTTTGCAAAAATACCAGAAAAGTATTACATAATCATTTTTTTTTTAATTAAACTTTAATTAAATTTCAACCATTAAATTTCAAATATCTAAACTTTAAACGATGTCTAATACACCTTTACCCTCCTGTCGTGGATTGAAAGCTCGTTTGAATAAATACGGCTATGCTGTTGTACACAATGTGTTAAGCACTGCCAAATGCAATAAATTGAAAGCAGGACTGTGGAAACATACTGAACATATCTCTCGTGGATCTATTAGTCAGAAAAATAAAGAATCATGGTCCAAGTTATTCAACTATTATCCAATGCACGGTATGATTATGAAACAATTTGGTTACAGTCATTGTCAACCTGTCTGGGACATCAGACAGGATAGTAAGGTCTCTGAACCATTTGAAAACATCTGGGGTACTAAAAACCTTTCTGTTTCGTTCGATGGGGTAGCTTTAAGTCTTGCGCCTGAAGTAACTGGACGTGGTTGGCATCGGAAAGGTTGGTTACATCTGGACCAAAATCCCCGAAATAGTAAATTTAGCTGTGTTCAAGCGTGGGTAACTGCTGAAGACATTGGTGAAGGAGATGCTACGCTTACTGTGTTAGAAGGAAGTCATTTGTTACATCGAAAATTTAATAAAGAATTTGTGCTTCCAGATAGTGATTTTTTCCAACTCGAACCAGAACATATTGCATGGTATTTATCTCACGGGTGCGTACAGCGTAATATTGTTTGTCCGGCTGGATCAATGGTTTTTTGGGATTCTAGAACCATCCACGCCGGTCGTGGTCCAACAAAAGGTCGAGCTGTCCCAAAAAATAGATATGTTGTTTACGTTTGTATGACACCAACTAAGTTATTGACACCATCAATGGCATTAAAGAAACAAAATGCGTGTAAACGATTGCGGACAACTAATCACTGCCCACATAAGCCTAAATTGGTTTCGTCTGTACCGAGAACATATGGAAATGCGTTACCTACCATCCCGCCTATCAAAAAACCAATCTTGACTCTTCGGGGAGCACGTCTTGCTGGGTGGTTACGCCATCCGATAAAATGTCCATTAGTCTGTAAAAAAAACAAAAAAACAAAAAAAAAACAATACGTGATAGACCTTACTGGAGAACCTTAACTAAAATACCTAAAATATAATTTTACTTTTATATCTAATTTTACTACAATAGATGATGCATTAACGATTTAATTACAGCAGGACCAACCTTTCTTTTGGGAGTTACTTGTATAGTTCTCAATTGATTAGCGTCCTGTACTAACTGTGCCTGTAGTTCCTTTAAGGTTGGCCACCGTAATACTATTGCATCTGCAATTCGTTCAGAGACACTTGGCACCGTCATCAACATCAATAGAAAAACATTGTCTGTTTTACGTTTACGTTTACTGAGAAGACTAACCATACCAGTAGAAGTACAAATGTCGTTCCCTATTTTTTTTTGGAGTTGAATTAAATGAAGGGTTGTATCCTCAATCCCTCGAGTTTGGATAACCCACATTTTGTCACGGAGCATTGTGTTCCAGATGGCACTCGACAGTGTTTCCGGAGGTTTGTTCTGTTGGTATAAACTTCCCTCTATAAGATATACGACAATAGCTCCACTCTTCTTTAGTCTTGCTTTTTGTTCCCGCCAACGACCGTCTGAAATGGAGGCTGCGAAATCATCGGTACGTTTGCGCTCGATTATACAGGTGGTTCCGTTATTTTCAATTACAATGTCTCCGAGGGGTAGTCGTTTTACACTAAATTTCGCTCCTACTGCTTTCAATCTATCAATGAGAGCGTGTTCGCGGTCGTCAATAATCATTTTATTATATATTAGGTTCAAGTCTAGATCGGAATAAATAAAATTGAATTCAAAATTCTACAAATTTAAAAGATTCTAATTCATCGATGTACAGTTTGGTCTCTTTGAACCCACCAATAAACCTTTTATTTAGAAAAACCATTGGAAAGGTCCTGGGGCGTTTGCCTGATAAATTGTCTACAAAGGCCAAAAAATGTTCTCTATTCTCTGTTATATAATTGTCAGCTGCTATAATATATGCGTTGGGCAAGAGAGATTTGACATGCGTACAATAGTTGCAATTATTTTTAGTGTATATAGAGTAACCATCTTTTGGCCTTGTAAAATTCATGATACTTTTCAACAACTTGAGTTTATACTATCCAGACCACATATTTTCAGAATCCATTTGTTTTTACAGTTTGGAAAATAAGTGGATTCTGACAATGACAATGTCAATGACAATTTACAACTGAAGAAGTTCCAAAATATACAAATGATTGCAGAAGCTTGACACTTAATATAAAGACTTTTGATGTGTATAATATAATCGGAGTTGTCCAAATTGCGTACATTGGGGTGATTAATAATTTTAAATTATATAACCTTAGTTGCCCTGTGCACCATAGTCGTCCTATGCACAAAAACGGGTTGAAATACCAAAAGTTGAGTATAAGTACACACCCAAAAATACATATGGAAATCAAAACCTATTATATTTCATGCATTGTGCTGTTTTGCTCTTTGCTCTTTGTCGAAAATTTTTGTTTCTTAATCGTGGCAATTGTTTGGTTATTTCAGTGCTCACACACTATGTTATCTTTCTTTAAATTACATAAAGCACGATATCCATCAGTTCAAGAAAAAATAAACCGTGCCTGCTATCTACAATGCGGGGTTTCTATTTTAAAACCACTCTGCGAAAATTTACCCACACTACCCGAAAATTTAGAAACTTTTTTCCAATTAGAATATCCAGTGTTTGAACTCATATTCTGTCTGGAAACAAAAGAAGACCCTATTCTAAATATCATAGAAAAACTGCAAAAAAAATATCCGGACGTGTCTACGATTATTTCTATTGGTAAGGAGGACTGGGGGATTAATCCAAAGTTGTGCAATATGGCAACAGGGTATCGAGTTACAAACTTTGATTTAGTTTGGATTGCAGACGCTAATATTGTAGCGTCTGATGCCGTCTTACAAGATATGGTAGACAAATGTCTCGATGGATATCGTCTGGTGCATCAAATACCATGGGGGATATCCGGACCACTGGTACAACAAACCGTAGGGGCGATATCATGTGGTTCTATTCTAGACCGATGGTATTTCGCCACAGCCCATGGACGACCATATACAGTGATAAACAATATGTTTTGTACTTGTTTAAATGGAATGAGTAACCTCTTTTCTAAATCACATTTAGAAAAAATCGGAGGTCTTCGACAATTTGCAGACGTTCTCAATGAAGATTCACAAATTGGAATCGCTTATGATACCGAAGGATACGAAACTATTATTTCCAAGCACCCTGCCATGCAAAATTTAGGCGCGTTTGATATCAATCAATACATTGAGCGCCGTGTTCGGTGGACACGGCTTCGTAATAAATATTCGATTACCTCTTATTTAGCGCCTTTCGAACTCCTCATCGATAATCATTTAACATCACTATTGTGTGTATTTATGCTGGTAGCGTACCATGGGTCTGTTCACCCGTCAATGTTTTGGATGCATTCTATGCTATGGCTCTTGTTAGATGCTCTGGTATTCATGAAAATGGACAGTGCTTTGGGACTCCCAAACGAATGGCAATCTCAAACATCTAATAAATATTTTTTCGACTGGGGACGTATTTCCGACAAACCTAAAGGACTTTATTTTTTTGGAGTGAACGTCATTCAACATTATGCAATGTGGCTATCACGCGAATTCTTAGGTCTCTACATACGCATTAAAGCATTAGAATCAACAGATAATGTTGTGTGGAAAAAGAAAAAAATTAAAATAGACGATAAGATAAAAGAATAACGTATAAAAGTCTTGTATTTTTAATTTAAAATGGCCACTTTATTATGTTGTGCAGCCTGTGAAACAGCTTCTTGTGTATGTTGTTTAGGAAGATGCATTTGTTGTCTGAAAGGTAAATTATCGACTAAATGTGCTAACGGTGTGTATTTGTTAATTCTCATTTGCATGACATCCGTTGCGTTTGCGTTACAAGAATGGGGAGCTCCTGAATTTAATTTTTATTCATTTAACATCGGTTGTAAAGATATACCAGGGATAGACGAAGGAGCATGTAAAGGTGAAAACGCCGTCTATCGCATTTCAATGGGTCTTGCGTTATGGTTTACAGGTGTCGCAATTGGAAATATGTGTTCGACTCGTGTCCATGCTGAATTCTGGGGGATTAAACTTGTTTTAATGTTAATCACAACAACAGGTTTATTTTTCACTCCTATTATAGGCCAAGGAGGTTATGTGCAATTTGCTCGTGTCGTGTCTGTACTCTTTCTTGTGACACAAATCGTGTCGTTTATAGATGCCGCCTACCATTGGAATTCATTTTTTGTGAACAAGGCAAGCGCCTCTGAGAGTAAATGCTGGTTAAATTTGGCGCTATTTGTTTGTTTTTGCATAATGACGTCTGTCATTGTGAGTATCGTTCTTCTGTTTATTTTTTATAACTGTGGAACCCGACCAATGTTATTTACATCAATAACAAGCGTTCTGATTATTTTCGCAACACTCATTCAATTAAATACTCACGACACAGATAGTTCATTACTGACATCGTGTATTGTGGCGGCCTATGTCGTTTATTTATGTTGGGCAGCTGTTTCAGCTGCCTGTCCAAGTACGCCAAATAACCAACAATTGATATTGGGGATGTTTGTCACATCTTGTTCTCTTG
>MDTF01017527.1_pt1 | contig 10703 bp, 15 predicted proteins | sample 811191 | NCBI WGS metagenome assembly MDTF01 (sample SAMN05326649, study PRJNA326480) | marine metagenome | isolation source: seawater | place: Southern Ocean | collected 2011
CGTCACACAAACTTTGGCGATTCAGGAATGATCACTGGACTTTCCTAAGTCCTGAGTAGTATTTGGGGTTGTTGATAGAAACTTGGGTTTTGCTCTCCTTAACAAGTTTCTGTCTTCAGCCCCTCTTTATTTTTAAGGAGGAGCGAATGACCGATTTTAAATACCATGATGTTGCTAATGAAATCCTACATAACAACGATGAAGAACATCTAACAATAAAAAAAACCCAATACATTCCACCATCTTTCTTGGACAAATTGAAGAGAGAGAGAGAAGACTCATTGAACCAGACCGAAGGTGAGTTCATGAGAGTAGCGTCTGTACCAGTGGCAGTTCACGAACAGTGGCTAAGAGAGGGTTTCGATATGATGAAAGAAACTCCAAAAGCCATAGTCCTGAGACTACAGCGCCAAGACCTTCATGCATTTATTACAACCAAAAAACAGGTATAGAAAATGAATTATGGAAGTATCAGAACTCACTTTAAAGCGGTACTAAACCGCTCAGACATTACAGACGCACTTGCTGATACTTTCATCGACCAAGGTATCGCAAGAATACAGCGTTCACTTAGAATCCCTGCAATGGAAACTCAACAAAACTATACGTTTACAAGTGCTACTTCATTTGTTGTTTTGCCTGCAAACTTCTTAGAGGCTATTGACCTCTACTATGACAATAAATCTTTGATCCGACTACCAATGCCTGAAATTCAGCGATTACGCGATGGTAATGAGTCGGGCAAACCTTGCTACTTTGCAAGAGAGGCCGCGAAGTTCTTACTCTACCCACAGCCTAGTTCAGGAAAACTTGTACTTAATTACTATGCGAGTTTCCCTGAGTTGACTTCGGATACTGATGAAAACATCTTGACAGGGATCGCCCCAGATTTAGTTATTTATTCAAGTCTGACCTATGCAAGTGACTACTACTTAGATGAGAGGAGTCAAGTGTTTGATCAGAAATACATTCAATTTATGACTGAGTTACAAGAACAAGCAAATGATCAAGAACTCATTGGGACGCTACAAGCAATTCGTCCTTCATACCATCTTTAAAAAGGAGAAATAACTATGGCTAAATCGTCATTCTTCAGTAGCAATGGTATCTCTCCAACTAATACAACTGCCTTGCAAAGTTCCGTTGCAACTGCGGCTAATAGTGCTACAAATGCTATCAATGCTTTCAATAAGTTTGATTCTAGATACTTAGGGTCTTTTGCATTACCACCAGATACTGATAATCAAAGTGCCGCCTTACAAGAAGGGGCGCTTTACTACGACACCCGTACAAAACTCCTTTATGTTTGGAGAGCTACATATTGGGAGTCGATTGGTGATTATTCCCTCCTGCTTAGAAAGGCAAATAATCTGTCTGACCTAGCGAGTCTAGAAACAGCACGAAAAAATCTATCGCTTGGCGATTCTACTTTAGACACTTACTACGTTAAATCCAGAGCATCCAGTGGTACAGCCATAAATGTTGAGGGGACTATTAGAGCCTCTGGTAGCGTAGATGCTACGACTTATAAACGTGAGGGTACTGTTTTTTTGGACAACATAGGTCAACTCACTAACGTCACTTTAGACGCAGGAAACTTTTAACAACACCCAAAACAAAACAATGAGGCTCTCCCCCCATGTCACAAACTATTAAAATCAAAAGAAGTAACTCAAACTTAGTACCCTCCGGTACTCTAGCACACGGTGAGTTAGCATACGGAACTGTAAGCGGATCAGGTACGGACGGTAAGTTAAGCATTGGCCGCCCGGGAACTTCGGCAGGAAGTGAAGTCAATGATGTAATCGGTGGTCGTCTTTACACAGTGGCTATCGATAACGCAGGCCACATTAATAACGCAAATTGTATTATCAGGCGACATGTTACCGACAATTCATTTGCGTCAGGAAAAATTACGGTTGAGTCAGGCGGTGTTCAGGTAAATGCTAACGCGGCAACAAGCACAACCGCAGGACACTCTAACAACTGGAATACGGCTTACACATTGGCGAGTGCGGCTCTAGGCAGTGGCGGTGGCACGATGTCCGGTGCGCTTTTGGGTACGACTGCATCATTTTCAGGCACAACTGCATTAAACAATTCATCTATTAACTTAGGTTTTGCTTCAGGCGCGGCCGAAATTAAAGCGAAGGGTAGCTCTGCCTCTCCGTCAGCACACCTTGATCTGCTCCGTACAAACGCGGCAGGAAACACTCTTTTTGGGTTGAGAGTTTTGGCCGAGGGAGGTCTCAGTGTCGGTAGTGGTGCTGTCACTATGGACGGCAATCTTGAAGGTGTTTATGCGCTTCAAATGTACGGTGCGATTTCTGGCGCGACTACTATTAATGCAACTTCAAGTGTGTCTGTTCCTACTGTCAATACCACAAATCTCAGCGTAGGCACGATTACTGGCCCAAGCGTGATGACGATTGATCCTGCCGGAACAGGAGCGTCTGGAGAACTCGTTATTCAAGGCTCTTTGACGGTTAAAGGCACTACGACAACTATCGACTCAAATACACTGTCAGTAGGCGATAGCCTGATCGTGTTAAACGGTGATGAAACTGGAACTCCAAGCCAAAACTCAGGAATTGAAGTAGAGCGTGGCACTCAAGGTAACGTAAGCCTCCAGTGGGTGGAGACAGGCACGACCAGTACAAGCTACTGGGCGGTGAATGATGCGTCAGGTGTTAGTCCTAATTTGTATCCGCTTCTTCACACTCGTACTGCACATCTTCAGACTTATGAGATTGAAGGTGGCTCGTTCTAAGCAACTTCATATCTCTCTTTGTCTACATAGACACCCTTTAATTTCAGGAGATGCCAAATGGCACAAACCATTAAACTCAAACGCTCGTCAGTCGCAGGGCGCGTCCCCACAACCTCTGATCTCGAATACGGAGAGATTGGCATTAACACAGCAGATGGTAAAATCTACCTGAAAAAATCAGGGGGTGGCGCACAAGTAATTAGCGCAGGATTCAGTGGTGACTATGGTGATTTAACTAATACACCATTTACTTTTAACAACATAACTGGAGTTAGTACTAATGCTGACTTAGGAGTTGTCTTCCATACTGGCGGCACAGCATTACAAACAGATGCAGGAGCTTCTTTTAGTTTCAACCCATCTACAAATGTACTAAAGGTTGCAGGATCGAATGTCCTTACAACTGCAACTCTTCCTGCTTATCCGACTAGCCTCCCTGCGAGTGGTGGTAACGCTGATACGGTTGACAACCTTCATGCAAGCTCGTTCATCAGAAGTGACGCTAATGATAGTGCTTCTGGAATTGTAAGTTACACCAACGGCTCTAACGCCTTAAGTACCTCAAGTGGTGCAGTAAGAATAACAGGCGGTCTTGGTGTCGGTTACAACGTGTTTGCGAACTTGGTTAAATCTAATGTTCAAGGAACGCTTTGGGGGTCTTCAAACCATGGAAAAAATTCTGGATTGGATGCAGGGTTATTCGCAGGACTTGATTTACATGATACTCAGGGTACGCAAAATAATGCTAACAAAGTATTAAGAACACAAGTCAACGGCTACACAATGCTTGGGTGGATTAATACCACCAGTGGTTCAACCTCATCAACATTGAATAGAATTTACTGTTCTGAAGACGGATACATACGCTATCAGACTCCTGCTAACTTTGGTAATTCTATTGGCCCTCACATTAACTACAACGACCTCCAGAACAAACCTACTTTGACAACTGGTGCAACTGGAGCTACAGGGCCACAAGGGCCACAAGGAGTCCAAGGAAATACTGGAAATACTGGAGCTACAGGGCCACAAGGGCCAATCGGAAATACTGGCGCTACTGGTGCGGCCTCTACGGTTGCAGGCCCAACTGGGTCAACTGGGCCACAAGGAGCAACTGGTAACACAGGTTCTCAAGGTACAAACGGTTCTCAAGGTGCAACAGGAGCTACTGGAGCGGCAAGTACTGTAGCAGGGCCACAAGGTTCTACTGGCTCAACTGGGCCACAGGGTGCAACCGGAAACACTGGCGCTACAGGTTCACAAGGGCCACAAGGAAACACTGGTTCGACAGGTCCGGCAGGATCAACATCCTATAACGCAGGCACACTTGATAATTTAGATTCCACCGCTTTCGCAAGACTTGGTGGGACTAGTCACAATAGGACTATTCCAAATAGATGGTTTGCAACTGGTGACAATGACAACAATATAGATTATTACACGCACCTTTACGCTAAAGCCCATATGGGTAACACCTACAAGTACGGTACTTCTCGACCGGCAATAACCAGTGATTCAAACTATTGGGTCGGAGCGATGGGTTGGGGCGCGGTTAATCTCAATACTATATTTAGTTATGGGTCAGGATTTTGGGATGCTTGGAGCATGACTGATGCTCTTAATCGACCTTCTAACTACACCACACACTGGACAGGTTTAAATGCATTGCATTACTCTGCAAGCACTACCGCACAATATGGTATGCAGATGGCGATGGGTGTTGGTGATCCGTCACATACCTATTTGAGAGGTCAGTGGGGTGCAGGGGTTCGAGCTTGGCAGAAAATCTGGACTTCTGGAAATCACGGAAGCTCGTCTGGTCTCGATGCAGATCTACTTGATGGTTTAGACTTACATACTGGAAGAAATCACGACGTAAACAAAGTTGTAAGAACCGATGCCAATGGTTACATACAGGCAGGGTGGATCAACACAACAAGTGGTTCAACTACTGGCATGAATCGAATTTATGCATCAAACGATGGTTACATTAGATATGTCACTCCTACTACTTTTGGCTTAGGAATCACACCATATATCAACATGCCGACCACTGACACAACTTGGAACTACACAGGTCATGCAGGAAAAGCCGCTATATCTGGCCCGATTGGAACTCTAGGTGAAACTCAGAATGCTCATTCGGCAAGTCAAGGTTCTAGTAATCTTCGAGGTGTCGGTGTTAGTCACAACGGTAAAGTTTGTCAGGATTTCGTTGAGCAAACATGGACATTGACTAGAGCAGAATACAATGCAATGACGGCTAATCAGGCTTTCACCATGATAAGTTTGGGGAATGGTCGAGGTTCGAGTCCGGGTCGAGCGGCTATCGTGACCGAGTGTGTCTTGATGATGAAATACTCGGGCGTTCCTAACCAAGCTACGCTAAGTAGCTATACAGGCAGTTCTATCGAAATCTTATCGAGCAATGGCAGTAGTCAAAATAAGATTGCAGGATGGATGGGTCATGTATTAGAAAGTATGTGTAAAAACTCTAATGCACGATGTGAATTTGCGTATCAAGACCGAACGTATCGACGTTACTGGGCTGAAGAATCCATTGCATTTTTCAAACAAGACAATTCACAGCTACACGTAGCCGTCACGCATTTGTGCATAAAATTACGATATAAAGTCTTCGATGGAGCAAATTTCTAATGGCAATCACATACACATACGAGTTTCCAAAACAGCCTAAAGTGGCAAGCCTCACGCACGAGGGTGAAGTTTATGAAAACCTTCTTCAGGAAATTGAATACGTCAAAACTGGGACGGATGAAAACGGTATTTCAGCTTCTTGGACGGAGACAGCGTACTTTGCCTGCGACGAATACTGGTTAGACCTTGATTCGCTAATTCCATTCGCTGATCTTACAAAAGACAAAATAATTCAGTGGATAGAGGGTCTTGGAGGAAATTGGGTAAACAAACAAATCGACCAATTACTAGCCGAAAAACAAAACACAGTCGCATTACCATTTTAAATAAAAAGGAAAGAGAATCATGGCAGTAACATACGAAATGCTAGAAGAGTTCGATGGAACTCGTGTCAACGAAATCCCCGATCCCGACAATGAGGGCGAGACAATCAGCGAGACTGTCACAATAAGAGATTTGAAAGTGAAATTCACGCAAGGCGATGTCGTTCATGAGAGGCTTGTAAACGTCAGTTATGACGCAGACGGTGCTTACGACGATGATGCAACTAAGGTTGTATGTGAATCAGTCGCTATGGGTGTTGAGCATAACATTCGACTTGGAGTAATTTCATAATGGCTAAACAAGGTCTGTACGCCAACATAGCCAAACGTCGAGCTTCAGGCAAAGCACCGCGTCCAGTGGGTGCGAAGGGCGCTCCTACGAACTCTGATTTTAAAAACGCGGCTAAGACTGCTAAGAAAAGGAAATGACTGAGATGGCTACAGTAAAGGAAACTCTAATTAGGCTAAATGCACATGAGAAAGAATGTCTAGTGCGTTACTCAGATATACAGCGGCAACTGGAATTAGGCAGAAGTAACATTGCGCGACTAGAGAGAATGGTCATAGCTATCTACCCATTCATTATTGCCGCAATCGCTTTTGGAAAATGGTATTAGAAGTATGAAAAAAGACGAATACAAGTATTTCAAAATAGAAGACTTTGATTGTCAAGAGACAGGTGAGAACGAGATGGATAAATCTTTTATACACGCTCTAGACCACCTTAGAGAGGCTTGCGGATTCCCATTTAACATAACCTCTGGCTACCGTTCTCCGACCGGCCACAGCATAGAATTAGCTAAAAAAAATCCTGGCACTCATGCCCATGGAATTGCCTGCGACATCTACGTAACAGGTGGTCGGCAGAGGATGCAGATCGTTAAACACGCATCAGCAATGGGTATGTCCGTAGGTGTTGCAAAAACATTTGTTCACGTTGATACACGGAAGACAGAGCAGATGTGTTGGTGTTACTAATATGTGGAAATCAGCGGTATTACTCATGTTGCTCTCTACTTTAACAGTAGCCCAAGAGTCTGAGCCGATGGGGGACACATCTTCAGACAACAATCAAGATGGATCACTCAACACTAATACCGTAGGAAGCACTGTTAGTAGTAACAATGTCAGTGTGGATGAGTCAAAAACAACTAACTACAGCGGTGGCAACTCCAGTGGGATGCCAGTAGGTTCGGCTATTGCTCCGTCTTATATGAGCAATGGCATGGAGACTTGTCTACAAGGTAGCGGTGGCTCAATCCAAACTGGCCTCATAGGTATTACTAAGGGGTCTTATCAAGCAGACCCAGACTGTAACCGCAGACGCGACAGTAAACTGTTATCTGACTTAGGTATGAAGGTAGCGGCCATAGCGTTGATGTGTTCTGACGTAAAAGTTTGGAGGTCTTTATTTATCTCTGCCACACCTTGCCCAATCCTGATCAAAGGTAAGTTAATTGTAGGCAAACGAGCATTCTTAGTGATGAAAAGTGAGCCTAGCCTGCACATACCGGACTACGGTGAAGTGAAAGTTAAACGAGCGGCAACTTGGACTAAGAAGCCACCCATACCGATATACACAAAAACTCAACTTTACTACAACCAAATCTTAGGCATTGGAGCGAAAGAGAATGAAATTGAAATCGAAGACAGCGGCTCTACTTTGTCTGTGTCTGAGCAGTTCCGTAGCTCAGTCGAATGAGTTAGACGATCTAATAAACACTTCTAGTGCCATTGTTGCCCAAATAAAAACTGGTGTTCTAATGACAGGCACAGCGATGGCTTATGCTAACACTGGTGCAGGGCTGTCCAACGGTGAAATGGCAGGCACAGCATATATTAGTACTGCTCAAGTCGAGGCTTATAATTCAGCATTAAGCGGTTATTCGACTTACCTACCTTATGGGTCGAGCCAAACCTATCTTGAAGAACAAGCGCAAGCACAGATCGAATTAATGAATGAAGCGGTTAGTACGTTTGTCGAGGTCGTTGTCGATATATTGGCTGTACAAGAGATAGCTGAATTATCAGCCGATGCGGATACTCCAGATGATCAGGCCGCTCTACAGACTTATATCGCTGACAACACTGATGCCCTCACAATCGATCAAGCTGATGCTGACATTTACAATTCTTCGTTAAATTCCATCGAAGGCCACGCTAATAATGCCGCCAGTTTTATCGCGGTAGCAAATAACGAGGACGCTACTGCATATCTAGATCAAGCCGCGATGGATGGGAACACGACGGTCGAGAGTGGCACACTAAGCTACAGCGCAACTACGCAAGCTGTCAGCCTATCTTGGGATGCAAGCAACACGATTGCTAATATCTATGTCAATGGCACAGACCAATTTTCTATCGACCTCTATGTGTCTAACGCAGACATATTATCAGCAGGCGAGTCTACCCAATTTTTCACTAGCTCACCCATCGCATTGGGTTATCGGTGCTTTGTCTACCAAGAGTGTGACGATGAGGGTGACTCATGAGCCTAGCAGAGACAGAACTCAAGATCGGTGGTACAAGTTTCAAAGGAGTATACATAGCCATACTTTTTTCTCTAGCGACAACACTGGGGGGTGGAGTATGGACAGCCAGTTCTTTATATGGACGGTTAGAGGCGCAAGAGTCTAGGTCGATACCGGACATTACCGCTATCGAAGAAAAAATAACCCTGATAGAGCAGGAGCTTACTGCAAATGACGTAAGCCAACTTCAAGGCAAGTTAGCCACATTAGGTACTAACCTTGTGACCATCATGGAGCAACAAGAGAAACTATTGTTGATCGATGAGAATGTCGATGGTTTAGAACTAGAAATTAAATCCATGAAAGCTACTGTCACGCAAGCTGAACTTATCGCCAAATCAATCTCTGGAGTTGACTCAGAAATGAAAGTTATTAAGAGAGAGATTAGTGATCTTTGGAATGGCTTGGATTATATCACCGACAGTAACCCCCTAAAGTAGGAGAGAGATATGTTAGATAAACTGATAGGCCCAGTGGCCGGACTCCTTGACAAGTTCATTGCTGATAAAGATCAAGCCAATGCCCTAGCTCACGAGATAAGCACAATGGCAGAACGCCATGCTCAAGAGTTAGCAAAGGGTCAACTGGCTGTCAATGCTGTAGAGGCGGCACACAAGAGCTTGTTTGTTAGCGGATGGCGACCTGCTATTGGTTGGATTTGCGGATTTGCTCTAATGTATTCTACTATCCTAGCTCCAATCTTAGGAATTTGGTTTGCTGTACCCTCTGTAGATAGTTCGCTTCTTACAAGTGTACTGATGGGTATGTTAGGACTAGGTGCAATGAGAACTGTAGAAAAAACAAAATCAGTAGCGAGGGACAATTAATGAGCAAAGGATCATCCGTAAGACCCACCAATAAATCGTCATACGATACAAGTTATGACCGAATCTTTAAGAAAAAAACCCCAACAAAAAGTAAACAAAAAGCAGTAAAAAAGTAGTCCGTATGATTATGTGTCCACCCATAACAAAAAATACTTGTAAAGGTGAAATCACTTCTATATCCTTTGCGCTATCGAAGTCACACAATCGTGTAACTCATTGATTTCATTGCCCGGGTGGCGAAATTGGTAGACGCAACGGACTTAAAATCCAAAAGTCTAGTGAAATCAAGGGTTTAGAGGGACGCAACGGATATATTTCGCGTCTTATACCTCAAAACGAACACTGTGTGACTTCTTAAACCAAAAGTTTAAGGGGAAACATAATGTCACATCCAGACACAATACCACCGATTTTAGACTTTACTATCAAAGAGGCCAAAAGGATTTGGGACGAGCCTCGTCACTTGACTGATTCCGTAGCGAAGATCACAAAGTTTGCATCCTTTGTTGACTACGGTACTCGCCCAATCTCTGAATATCGACCTTCAAATGTTTACGACTACTTGGAACATAGGAAGGATACCTACGATAACTCTGATGCAACTCTGAATCGCTATGTTGCGGCTTTATCGAAAGTATTTAAACATTACGATGATGAATACTCTACGAGCATTACTCCACGTTTGAAATGGAAAAAAGAGCCTCTTAACAGACCAAGGTTTTTCACGGAAACTGAGTTGACTCAACTTGAAGTTATCTTGAAGAATTGTCCAAATGATTGGGCTTGGAATTTTGTGGTGATCGCTCTAAAGTCTGGAATGAGAAAAGGCGAAATCTTAGGAATTGGACGAACTAAGTCCCAAGTACCAAGATCACAACCTTATGGTTTAATCGCACAGGATTATTCCAATGTACATCTATTCAGGACTAAAAATGGTACGGAGAGGGTAGTCCCATTGCACCCAGATGCGGTTGAAGCCCTGAAAGCAATGGACTCTGAGCCTGCTAAAGCATTTGACCACCACAAGTTTTACCGTGAGTGGGGCAGGGCAAGAGACCGTATAGCTCCAGACGATGAAACTTTTGTATTCCATGTATGTAGGCACACAGCCGCGACTAATCTTGCGATAAAAAAATTCAACACTGTACAGATCGGGGGAATACTTGGGCATCTATCTCAAGCAACAACTGCTAGATATATTCAAAGTTCGGATGAGGTGAATACACAGATGATAAATTCACTGTAGATTTACTGCTAATGTAATTAACCATCTTGTTAGGTGGTTTTTTTTGATTGATGAATGACAATATTGTCAAAGATGTAATAGTGAATAGAAAAGTGCTTGTATTATAAAATTTATTCATTATTGTTTGTAGGTAAATTATGTGTCCACCCATTAGATACATTAGTGTGATGGGACGGCCCAAGATTTACAATTAAAAAAAAGACGGTGAATGACAATATTGTCGCAGACAGGGGAAACGTATGATGAACACAAGGATGGAAACGTATTATCACGATTTGGTCAGCCATACAGGCCGAATGTGTACGGTACAGATGATTTGGTGGTGTGGGACAGATTATGTAGGGTGTA
>MDTF01011271.1_pt1 | contig 10702 bp, 13 predicted proteins | sample 811191 | NCBI WGS metagenome assembly MDTF01 (sample SAMN05326649, study PRJNA326480) | marine metagenome | isolation source: seawater | place: Southern Ocean | collected 2011
AATGGAGCGGGTCAAGGGAATCGAACCCTCTACCTAATCGTTGGCAACGATTCGCTCTACCGATGAGCTAGACCCGCAATTTTAAAACATCCTATAAATAGAGGTTTTTGAAGTTTCAAGCAATATAAAATTTTTAAATAAAATTAAATTTATAGAATTTTTTTTAACCAAGAATACGTATTTTTATAGTCTTTTAAAAATTCTTTATAAATTTTAAACTTATCACTATCGTATTTATAAATTTCTTGCCTAATTTGAATATTGCTAGCTGTTTTTGAAATTAAATCCTTTCTCTTATAAAATTCTAAGCTTGATTTATTCCAGTCTAATTTACAAAAATGGAAAAGTTTTTTTGAAATATCTAAACTATTTTCTGTTAAATCTTTTAATTGTATAGAATAAATTTTTTCTGGATATTTTTTTTTAAAATGATTAATGGTCATCAAATATTGATCTATATATTTAAGTATATTCTCTAATGAATGAGTCCAAGACATTTTTTCAAAAAAATTTCCATATATCGAAAATATTGAATCTATCAAGTCTCTCTCACAATTAATAAATTTTGCATTGGGAAATATTTTCAATATTGTGTTTACATGAAAAAAATTTTCTAGAGATTTATCAGTAAAATAATATTTTTTATCTTTTTTTAAAAGATTCAAATTCATATAACGTTCTAGGATATTATTACTCAAATTATTTAAATCGACACTGAATTCATTTTGATCATCGAATATTTTGTTTCTGTTTTCTTTTATTATTTCAGAGTTTATAACAGCTGTCTCTCCGCCATTTTCTATTTTAAGATCACCTGAAGAAATTATTCCCTCTATCAATGTGGATCCTGATCTTGGTAGTCCAATTATGAATATTGGGTTAATCTTATTACACAATTCGTTTGAACTTTTATTTATAAAATTTATTTTATCAAATTTTTTAGGAATGACATCTAACCAATATAATAAAGATTGACTATGAGTTTTAATATTTGATTTATAATAACATTCGTGTGCTTGATTTAAGGTATTAAACTCTTGTTTAAATTTTTTTTTTATTCTTTCTGCCTTTGCTATAATAAAATATCCAGAGGCTTTATTATATAATGATAAGTCATCTTTTTCTATTGAGTCTTTTATAAATTTAATAATATCTTCACTAAAATAATCAAAACTTATATTTGAAAGTTTAAAATATATTCCAAAATTCAATTTATCAATCTTTATGATTTCTTTGTATGTTTTTTTTGCTTCATCTAATTTACCAATTTCGTTATATAAAATAGCTAAATTAATTTTTGCTATTTTGTATAATGAGTTTGTAACAATCGATTTTAAATAATACTTAATGGCTTTATCAAAATCTTTCATTTCCTTATAAATATTTGCAATATTATTTAACGCAACTTCATTTTTAGGATCCAATTTGATTGCCTTTTTCAATGTAATTTTGGCTTGCAGTAATTGTCCATCAGCTTTATATGCATGTGCAAGATCAATGAGCTTTGTAGCACTTTTACTAATTAAATTATTCATTTCGTTACATTATCATGTTTAATTTGTAGTTAATTAAAATATTTGATAAATTAAAGTATGAAAAAAATTATAGAGCTACCAAATAAAATTCCTGTTTTTCCTTTATCTAATCTTATAATTTTTCCTGAAACAACTATCCCACTGAATATATTTGAGCCTCGGTATATAGAAATGATTAATGACTGCATGGAAAATAATAAGATTATTGGAATGATCCAACCAAAAAAAACCAAAGATAAAGATAATGTCATCCCAAATTTACATAATGTGGGGTGTATGGGTAAAATTACTTATTTGAATAAAAATTCTGATGGCACCTACTCTATAAATTTAACTGGTCTCAGTAGATTTAAAATTATTAAAGAAGTTAATAATAATAAACTTTATAGGGAGTGTGAAATTAGTCTACTAGATTTTAAAGATGATATTAATAAAAGCCCTGAAAAATTAAATCGTACTGATCTAGATATCATTTTTAAAGGGCTCAAAATATTATTCAAAAAAAAAGGATATATAATAGATTGGAACTCACTAGAAAAACAAAACTTAAATGAAACTGTAAATGCTTTGGCTATGGCCTCACCTTTTTCTTTAGAAGAGAAGCAAATTTTACTTGAAGCACAAAATTTAGGAACAAGAAAACAAAGGATTACAGAAATTTTGAATACTTATAAATTCGACAATTATGATAATACAACTGTACAATAAATTTTAAATAGTTAGACCTTCATCAGCATACTTTGTAAAAATATTATTTATAATTTTATTTTTTCCAAAATATTTAATAAGTGTATTTATATTTGTATTTTTATTTTTTCTCTCAAAATTAAAAAATTCATAAATGAAATCAATACCTGTTGCAAAAATTAAATTTAAATGTTTTGTATTTTTTTCAAATTCAACAGAAATTGATGAATCTAATTGTATGCCAAGGTCAATTTTTTTTTGAATAATTTCTGAAATAATTTTTATATCTCTAATAATCATATTAAAACCCTGTCCAGCCAAAGGATGAATTCTATGAGCACAATCTCCAAATGCTATTATATTTTTATAATAGTAATTTTTTGAATTAAACGATTCTAATTTAAATTCGTTTAATTTTTCGATATGTTTTATCTGATATTTCGGATTATATTCTTTGATTAAGTCGCAAATGTTTAATTCAACAAATTTTTTTTTATTTAAATTAAAAGAATATACTACAGATGTTTCAGAGTTAGAAATTGGCAAGAATGCTAGTGGGCCATACTTAGTAAATATTTGAGTAGCAGTATTATTTATTAATGAGGTGTGCTTTAATGTAGTTGTAAATGCAACATTATTATAGTCCTTGCTAATTTTTTTTGAAAAATATTTTTTCCCAATATAATTTTTAGACTCACAATTTATGATTAAATCATATTTTTTTTCTTTTAATAGTTTTTCGTAAAAAAATTTTTTGATTTTTACCTTTTTAAAAAATTTATTTCTTTTTAATTCAATGTTTAATAGTTTGCAAAGTGTGTTATTTTTTACCATTAAAAAATAATTTTTTTTAGCTTTACGAAAGTCTAAAATTTTGTCATTTTTTTTTTTTTCTGAATAAATTTTAATCTTGTTTATTTCCCAAATATCTTTTTTATTAAGTTTCATTATTTCTTTCTGAAAGAAATCAAAATTGCTATTTGATATACCAATGGTTCTGTTTGATGATAAATTATTATTTTTAGAATCATAACAGATATCAACGTTTATTTTTTTATTTATCAGGTTTTTTGCTAAAGATAGACTTGTGAGGCTATTGCCTAAAATACATACATTCATAATTATTTTTTGATTTTACCAATAAAAATTAGATGATACAAAGTGATTAATCTATGGATATTAAAAAATTTACAAGAAGTATTATCAGTTTTGGAATCAATAGGTTTATTGAGCTATTTGCACTTTCTGTTGGTTTATTGGGTTCTTTATTATTAATCGCTCTTTTTAGTCACTCGCCAGAAGATCCTAATTTTATTTTTCCTGATAATACTATAATTAAAAACTTTTTAGGCTACAGGGGAAGTTTTGTATCAGATTTTTTTTTTCAGTCATTTGGCATTATGTCTATTTTAATTCCTATTAGTTTAATCTTTTCTTCATTAAATATTTTTATTAAAAAGAATATTTTTCAAATTATAGAAAATTTTTTTTATATTTCTCTGTATTTATTGTTTGGTTCTTTATTTTTTACTTTTTTTTACTCCACTTCATTCGAGCTTTTTATTAATGGGAATGGTGGTTTTGTTGGGCAGTATTTTAATAATACTTTTTTAAATACTCTAATAAATATTAATACACAAGTTTCTTATTATTTTTTAATAGTTTTAATTTTTACTTTATTTTTAATTAGTATTAATTTTAAGATCAATTTATTTCTTAATCTTGTAAAAAAGATAATTAATATTTTATTTTTAAAAAAAGAAAAAAATTACACAAATGAAAATGAAATTATAAGTGAGTATATCCCACAAGATGAAATAAAGAATCTTATTCAAGAAGATTTACCTTTCATAAAAAATGAGGTAAAAAATAATATTGATACTCTTAAATTTAGTTTACCTTCAATTCAGTTACTAAAAATCCCAACAAAAAAAGAAAAAGATAAATCAAACAATGAGGAATATGTTGATCCCAAATTTTTAGAAAAAATTCTTTTAGATTTTGGTGTAAGTGGAAATATTAAAAAAGTAAGTCATGGACCTGTTGTAACCTTAAATGAATTTGAGCCTGCCGCGGGTGTAAAAGTTTCAAAAATAATTAATTTATCTGATGATATAGCTAGAAATACAAGCTCTGAGTCTGCTAGGATTTCAACTATACCTGGGAGAAATACTATAGGTATTGAATTACCAAACCTTTCAAGAGAGAGCGTTTATCTAAGCGAAATACTAAATCACCCAGATTTTAAAAAAAAAGACATTAGGCTTCCAATAGCTTTGGGTAATAATATATCAGGCATTCCTATTATTGGCGACTTGGCTGCAATGCCTCATTTATTAATTGCTGGAACAACAGGCTCTGGGAAATCCGTTTGTATTAATACCATTATATTATCTCTTCTTTATCGGCATACTCCAGATAAATGTAAATTCATTCTAATAGATCCGAAGATGTTAGAACTTTCGACATATGAGGGCATCCCTCATTTATTGTGCCCTGTTATTACGGAGGCAAAAAAAGCTGCTTCAGTTTTGGGATGGGTGGTTAAAGAAATGGAAAGTAGATATAGATTAATGACTAAAGATGGCGTTAAAAATATCGATGGATATAATGCAAAACACAAATTGCCAATGCCTTACATCGTTGTAGTAGTTGATGAAATGTCAGATTTAATGTTGGTCGCTGGGAAAGAAATCGAAATTTATATTCAGAAATTATCACAAATGGCTAGAGCTGCTGGTATTCATATTATAATGGCTACACAAAGACCCAGTGTTGATGTCATTACTGGAACCATAAAAGCAAATTTTCCAACTAGAATTTCTTTCCAAGTAACTTCTAAAATAGACAGCAGAACAATACTGGGAGAACAAGGTGCTGAACAATTACTAGGGAAAGGAGATATGCTTTACATGTCTTCAGCCAACAAGATAGTAAGAATTCATGCTCCATTTGTCTCTGAAAATGAAATTGAAAGAATAAATAATTTTTTACGCTCTCAAGCTGAACCAAAATATGTTGATGAAATTTTAAACTTCGCAGATGAAAAAGGGGCTGGAGAAAACATAGTAACTAAAGGAGATAAAGATGAACTTTATTATTCTGCTTTAGAGATTATAAGATCTGAAGGAAAAGCCTCAACTTCTTTTTTACAGAGAAAACTTCAAATTGGCTACAATAGGGCTGCTAGAATCATTGATATGATGGAGTCAGACGGTGTCGTGAGTAAAGCCAATCATGTTGGTAAAAGAGCTTTGCTTTAATGACAAAATACTTAATATTTTTTTTTATAGTTTTTTTAAACATTTCAATTCAGGCTTCTGATAAAGATAAGATAATAAAAATTTTAAAAAATACTAAAAACTTAAGTTTTAATTTTAAACAAACAATCAGTAATAAAACTGAGAGCGGTAATTGTATAATTCAATATCCAAAGAAAATTTATTGTGAGTACAACAATGATAACAAAAAAATTATTGTTTCTAATGGCATATCGTTAATTATAAACAATAGAAATAGTGGAACTTTTTTTTCATATCCTCTGAATAAAACGCCATTAATTTTTATATTAGATAAAAATTATTTAATTAACAAAATTATTATTTCAAAAGCTAGAAACATTGAAAATAAATATATAAGTTTTAAAATTCTAGAAAATGATAATGAGATTAATATTTTTTTTGACAGCAAGACATTTAATTTAATTGGTTGGCAAACGTTAGATATTTACCAAAATTTAATTATTACTTTTATTTCCTCGATTAAAACTAATGAGAAAATAAGTGACTCTTTGTTCTTACTTCCAGAAAAAGATTAATACTTTATCTTGTTATTGTTTCTGATTTAAAAATATTCATTCCTCTAGAAATGTAATTACCCAAAGCATTTTTATGATCTAACGAGCAAGTATGAACCCAAACTCTTGTTGCTCCCTTGATAAAAGAACATTTAATCGCTTCACTTAGCAAGTAACCACCAAGTTTTTTTCCAAAATATTCTTTTAGAATGCCAAAATAAACAATTTCAGCCTCTTTGCTAACTTGATTAAATAATAGCTCAAAATAACCTGCAATTTCACTTTCATCTTTAAGTATATAAGTAGAAAGTTTTTTATCAGAGACATAATTGATCCAATTTAAATCTGTCCAAGTAAGCCTATCCACCCATTGAATTTCTTTACCTATATTTTTATAAAAAAATTTGTTTAGTTGAAAGTTCTTTGGATCAACTCGCTCTACAGAATAGTTTTCTGATGGTTTTTTAATTACTTTAAGATCAGCATTTGATTTGATCTCTAAATAGTTTCTAAAAATTTTTTCAATCATACGACCATTTTTCCAATTTTTTCACCTCCAAATAAATGAAAATGTAAATGAGGAACTTCTTGACCACCATGCTCGCCTAAATTTGTAAGCACTCTATAACCATTTCCTGCATCAATCGATATTCCTAATATTTTTGAAACTTCCGTAATAGCTTTACTTAAAGCAACTATCTCTTGATCTGAGGCTCTATTATTAAAATCATCTAAGTTAATGTAATAACCCTTCGGTATTACCAGGGCATGAATCTTTTTTTGAGGATTGATATCATAAAAAGAAAGGACGTATTCATTTTCAAATATTTTTTTACAGGGAATTTCTTTTCTCAAAATTTTTGCAAAAATGTTATTTTTATCATAATTCATGATCTGTTATTTTTTTCTTCAATGCCTGACTGTTTTTTTCTATTTTCTAATTCTTCCAATACGTCTTCGAACTTGATGTTGGCTGCCTCTAATGTAACTAATAAATGATAAAAAGTGTCTGCAGCCTCGTGAATTATATTGGAATTCTCTCTTAATGCCTTTGTGAATTCATCAAACTCTTCCTGCATCTTTTTTGTACATTTCGGCAACCCACCAGATAGTAGTGACGAAGTGTAGGATTTATCTCCACTTTTTTTTTTTCTGTCTCTAATTATCTTTACCAAATTTTCCAAGTTATCTAACATAATTAAATTCTAACAGGAATTCCTTTTGAGTCCAAATATTGCTTTGCCTCTTTAATTGAGTAAGTTCCGTAGTGAAAAATTGATGCAGCTAATACTGCGCTAGCTTTTCCAAATTTTATTCCTTCAAATAAATGCTCTAAGCTCCCAACACCACCAGACGCAATAATTGGTATATTTACATTTTTTTCTACCTCTGAAATTAGGTTAATATCATAACCTTTCTGGGTTCCATCTCTATCCATTGATGTAATTAGTAATTCACCCGCACCACAATCCTCCATTTTTTTTGCAAAATCTATAACATCAATTCCAGTTTTATTTCTTCCACCATGTGTAAATACTTCCCATTTATCATTTTTTTTCTTAGCATCTATAGCAACAACAATACATTGTGATCCAAATCTTTTACTACTTTCCTTAATAAGATTTTGATTATTAACTGCTGCAGTATTTATTGAAACCTTATCTGCACCCGAAACTAATAGTTTTTTTATATCTTCTAAGCTTTTAACTCCTCCTCCAACTGTAAGAGGTACAAAACAATTTTCAGATGTTTTTTTAATTACATCAATTATAGTATCTCTATTTTCATTGGAGGCCGTTATATCCAAAAAACAAATTTCATCCGCACCACTTCTACTATAAATTTTAGCTTGCTCAACTGGATCTCCAGCATCCTTCAAATCTACAAAATTAATTCCTTTAACTACTCTTCCATTTTTAACATCAAGACATGGGATAATTCTATTTTTAAGCATTTTCTAATTCCTTGAGCTCATTAAGCTTTATGTCTCCATCATAAATTGCTTTTCCAACTATTACGCCTTCGATATTAAATTTTTTTAGCTTTTTGATTTTGTTTACATCTTCGAGTGAAGAAATTCCTCCAGATACAACCACTGGTGCCGATGAAATTTTTGCTATATTTATTGTTTCTTTAATGTTGGGTTCTGTTTTTGTTCCGTCTCTGTCAATATCCGTATATATAACCCTTGAAAAACCATAACTATTTACATTTTTTAAATAATCCTCTGCTGTTTGATTAATTGTTTCTTTCCATCCAGAAACTGAAAGTTTTCCCTTCTTTGCATCCAAGCCAAGAACAATTTTTCCTTTAAATGTTTCACATGCCTGTTTCAAAAAATTTGGATCCTTTATGGCTGCACTTCCAAGTATTACTTTATCTGCTCCTATATCAATATAAGCTTTAATTTTATCAATGGATCTTATTCCACCACCAACTTCAACTGAAATATTTAGTTTTTTTATAATATTTTCTATTATTTCCAAGTTAACAAGCTCTCCTAAAAGCGCACCATCTAAATCAACTATATGTAAGTTTAAAAGACCAGCATCTTTGTACTTTAAGGCTTGATCAAATGGTGACTGTTCATAAATAGTTTGATTATTAAAATTTCCTTTAAGTAGTCTTACGCATTTCTTATTCTTAATGTCTATGGCTGGAAATATTTTCATTTTATAATATAATAAAGTTCTCTATAATTTTTAAACCAACTATGTCACTTTTTTCAGGATGAAACTGTGTTCCAAACAAATTCTCTTTTTCAACAGAAGCAACTATTTCTTCAGAATAATTAGTTTTACTTGATATATATTTTTCATCATTTGGTAAAAATTTATAACTATGAACAAAATAAACATGAGAGTTTTCTTCAATGTTTTTAAATAGTTTGCTATTTGAAGTAAGGGTGAGTTCATTCCACCCAATGTGTGGTAATTTAAATTGATTATTTTTATTATCAATTTTTTTTACACTTCCTGAAATCCACCCTAGACCTTTTGTTTCGATCTCTTCAAATCCATTGTCAGCAAACATTTGCATACCAACACAGATTCCAAGTAAAGGTTTTTTATCAATAATAGCAAATTTATTTAATACCTCTTTTAGGCCTTCAATTTTAAGTAGAGATTCTGTGCAACTTTTAAATGACCCTTGCCCTGGTAAAATTACCTTGTCAGAACCAGCTATGGTTTTTAAATCAGAGGTAACATTTATCTTTATTTTGATATTTTGATTAGCACAAACTGTTTTGAAAGAATTTATTACTGAACTTATGTTTCCAGATTCATAATCGATAATAGCAATATTCATTGCTTTTTTTACAGTAGTCCCTTTGTAGAGGGAATTATACCTTTATTCCTTGGATCTATTTCTAGAGCTGTTCTTAATGACCTTGCCAATCCTTTAAAACAAGATTCAATTATGTGATGACTGTTGTCTCCATAAATATTCTCTATATGCAATGTTATTCCTGCTGCCTGCGAAAATGCTTGAAACCATTCTTTAAAAAGTTCTGTATCCATTTCTCCAAGTCTTTCTACTTTTAACTTAACTTTCCAAATTAAATATGGTCTATTTGAAACGTCAATTGCAACTCTTGTCAATGTTTCGTCCATTGGAATCATTACGTGGGCATATCTCCGAATCCCAACAAAATTTTTTAAAGCTTTTTTTAAAGCCTCACCTATAGCTATACCGGTATCTTCTGTTGTGTGATGAAGGTCTATGTGAGTATCACCCTTTGCTTTTAGATTTATATCTATCAAGGAGTGTTTTGATAGTTGTTCAAGCATGTGATCTAAAAAGCCTATACCTGTATCAATTTTATACTTACCCTTACCATCAATATTTAGGTCAACACTAATACTGGTTTCTTTTGTTTTTCTAGAAATTTTTCCATTTCTACTCATAATATTAATTAGGTATATAGAGATTGGTCCACTATATCAATATTAGTAATCTACTACTTGAAGAATAAAATTTAATATCCATCTATAATCCATGACTACAATAGTGCTTATTAGAAAAAATAATGAAGTGGTGGTGGCTGGAGATGGTCAGGTTAGTATGGGCAACACAGTCATAAAAAGTACTGCAGCAAAAGTTAGAAAAATTGAAAAAAGAAATGTCATCGCTGGTTTTGCTGGATCTACAGCAGATGCTTTAACTTTGTTTGAAAGGCTTGAAGCTAAACTTGAAAAGCATGCCGGAAACCTTCCAAGAGCGGCTGTAGAGCTGGCCAAAGATTGGCGAACCGATAAATATTTAAGAAGACTGGAGGCTTTAATGGCTATTGGTGACAAAGAAAATAGCTATATAATTTCAGGTACTGGTGATGTTTTAGAGCCAGAAGGAAATGCTATTGGTATAGGATCGGGTGGAAATTATGCTTTAGCAGCAGCCAAAGTTTTGTTAGATACAGATTTAAGTGCAGAAGAAGTTGCTAGAAAAGCAATTCAGGTTGCATCTGAAATTTGTGTGTTTACTAACAATAATATTAAAATCGAAAAAATTTAATGGAAAAATCAAACATTACTCCACTGATTCCTAAGGAAAAAAATTCCAAAGATAATCCTTCTTTGGTTAGTTCATTATCACCCCGAGAAATTGTTTCTGAGTTAGATAGATATGTTGTGGGACAAGATAAAGCTAAAAAAGCAGTTGCAATTGCTCTTCGTAATAGATG
>MDTF01018129.1_pt1 | contig 10702 bp, 10 predicted proteins | sample 811191 | NCBI WGS metagenome assembly MDTF01 (sample SAMN05326649, study PRJNA326480) | marine metagenome | isolation source: seawater | place: Southern Ocean | collected 2011
GAGAATTTCATCAGGAACAATTTTTTTCTCATTAAGTAGCCACAGACCATCTCTATACCCACCAAAATCATAACCAAAATTTGGACGTTCTGCCACTAAATGGGCACTATCTGCCAGGGTTTTTAAATCCGTTGGAGACAGGGTGCCGTTACTTACCACTACAGGGCTAAATCCCGCTTCGACTAGATGACGACATGTGTTGATTACAGATTGGCTTAAGCCTGAAGGTTGAAAAATTAGAAATATAGCTATGCTACCAGTATTACTGATATTTCCTTTTGTTACGGTTATGTTACCAGATAATTTGGCATCATACCGGCGCTGGACATAAGGTTCGTACAGCATCGATGGTATTGCTTTAGCCTGCACTTTAAGTCGATCAAGTTCACGTTTCAACTTCCACCTTTGTATCATAATCCACCTTTCAATAGTGCCCTTTGGCGATGCTTGTGTTAAAGTATTAGTGACTTTTAACAGCTAAAAAAAATTATAAAGAAATATCCTACATTATAACTCATGTTCGAACATTGCCAAAAAGTATACTAAGTTGTGTGATTTAAAATTAAGTTATGATATACTTATAGACTAATTTCTGGAGGACAACTCCAAGCATTGAGATGAGGATACCCGTAAGAGGCGCTTTGGGATGCAAACATCCGGTAACCGAATTAATATAGATTGATATGCCTTCTTCATTATGAGTGAACAGACCAATTCAGGATTATTTTAATTACTTATAGTTTGAAATGGCGGCCTGCATAATACTTCTTGGAGCTTTATTCCCAGTGTAAAGTTCGAATTGAGAAACTGCTTGCTCAAAGCTCATAAAGCTTCCCTCAACGTATTTTTTATGGCTTTTCGCTGCCCACTTTATTAATTCTGTTTGAGATTTAGTTACCACAACATCCATTACCGCTCTCACATTCCCTATTTCAGAAAAATCAAAAGGAAATTTTGGTTCATTGTTAGGCATACCAATTGGAGTAGCGTTAATAATAACATCAAAATCTTTTTTTCTAATAGAATTAAAGCTAACTTTTTCACAAGAATTAAACCCATTAGTGTTAGCCACAGAACGGCTAGCAACTGAAATATCCCTGACACCGATTTTTTTTAAAGCTACCAAAATGGCCTTGGCTACGCCACCAGCTCCTAATATCAATATCTTTTCTCCTGCTGTCACTTGTATTTTTTTTAAGGAAATCAAAGCACCTATAACATCAGTATTATATCCAACTAGATAATTATTTGTATTTAGAATTGAATTAATTGCCCCAGCATCAGATGCAGAGATGTGTAGCTCATCCACATATTGGATCACCGCTTCTTTAAATGGCATTGAAACGCTACAGCCTCTAATACCCAGAGACCGAACACCAGTAATGGCGCCTTCTAAGTCCACAACTTCACACGCCTTGTATAAATAATTAAGGTTAAGTGCCGAGTATCCTGCGTTATGCACCGTCGTACCAAAATTACTTGGAGATTTAGATATCGATATACAAATTTGGGTATCTTTATTAAGCATGTGCGGTGCCATTTCTGACAGAGGTTTTCAACATGCTCCGCCCCAAGGAATATAACATCTTATCAAATGGAAAGTGGTGTAAAGGAGACATGTTCAAATAAATCAGACCAACTAAAGTCTCGACTTTATTCCAGTCTAAATTTTTTCCAATAACATAATTTTTCAGAATAGCGGCAAAATCTGCTTTTGACTTTCGTTGTACAAAATCAAAATAGATTTGACCGTTTTCCTCTTCATAATCAAACATATTCAACTTAATGAGATCATAGTTTAATATCATCCCACCATAAATTTTTGCCAAGTCATAGTATAGATCGCCAACTTCAACGTTACCCGCAAAGTCTTGTCGCCAGTCCAATAATACGAATTTTTTATTTCGTTCACTGTATAGGATATTGTCAAATTGCAAGTCTCCATGGAAGAAGACAGGTACCCCATGTGTTAATGACGACCAGTCCAAATGATTTAAAAGTGTTGAAGCAGATGGAACTAATACTCCATTTATCATATTTTCAACATCGGTACCTGGATATTTTTTATGGTACTTATTCAACCTTGCATTCGTTTTTTCAAAATAAAATTTGTGGCATAGTTCTTTGAAGTCTCGTGGGGCTTTCTTTTTTTGCCACAGCTGTGAATCCAAAAACGAAATTAACTTCTTAAAAATGTCGACATTATTACGTGCGTATAAAGTTTCTCCCTCAACAAATCTGTAAGAATAAAATTGATCTTTAACATTATCTATTTTGGGAAATACTGATGGATTAGCGTTAGATCGTATAACTCTATTGGCTGTTATGCTTGCATCTTGAAAAAATTTAATAACTTTTCTGTCTACAAAGTATAAAGCTTCCTCTTGCTTACTAAAATCAAAATTTTCAAATTGTTTAACAGCATTTGTATAGTGTATTTCAGTTCCAACATCTGTCCATTTAAACTCAACAGGTTTAACCTTATTTTGATCAATCAAAGATTTCAGTCCATTGGAAACCTGGTGCTCACCTGAAACCTGCACATTATTACGCAGCCCAGAAAAAAAAGTTTTGAAGTCTTTAATAAATGCCAGTCCAATAAACGCGCTGTGGTTTTCCTCTGATACTGTACATTTATCTTTTATATTGCTTACTGCGTCATCTGATATCTCTAAATTACAATAGTTTTTTGTATCATCTGTTTTTACTTTTGATACTCCCAACCAGTTTTGAGATGTTTGGTTAATATCGTCATTTTCTTGCCAAATAGTGTCACATGAAACCATGTAAAACGGCTGATTTAGTTCTGATTTGCAGCATAATAGAGAGTAACCTGGGCCACTTCCTAAATTGTCAAAATTATCGACCTCAACATACTGAAATTTTGAATTCGGGTGGGCCATTTCCAAATAGTTAACTACTTGTTCACCTAAGTAGCCCAGCGCTATCACAAACTGTGTATTACCATCAAATTTTTCAATAATATGAGATACAATTGCTCTTCCATTAAGTTGAAATAGTGCTTTATTCAAATAAGTAGACATTGCACCCATACGGGTGCCTTTTCCAGCGGTTAGTATACAAACTTTCGGAAGTTGTGTCATTCTGCCTGGTGCTCGCTATCAATCCGACCATCGGGACGGTCAGCATCATCAGAAATTCTAATAACATCATTTAAATGAGGGGTAGAAGTCTCATAGAGAGTAATATCACTTATAGCTTCTAAACGGTGTAAAACTAGCGGCGAAGCATCAACGCTCGACACATCAGTTATTTCAATGCGCGAAATATCTTTGTCTTGAACCTTCTCATTTGAGATATTTACAGATGATTTATAGTGTAAAAAAGCGTTTCCGTTAACCAATAAATTGGTCTCTTGCTTATAGTGGTGGTACTGAAGGCTCGTTTTAGTCCCTGCTTTAATAAATATTTCTTTAAAGGCATAAAGTTCATGCTCACCATTTATCCACAATTCATGTCCCCAGGGCTTATCGACTTTGTAAAGTTGCTCGCTTTTCTTTATGAATACCCCTTGTTTCGCAGAATTAGATTTCGCCTCAGATCCAGCTACAAGAATTACTGCAGTTCCATTATCAACCTTTAATTTTAATGTTTGTTTATAGCCCTCTATTTGAGCAGCCATATTAACTTTAAGATTTTTTTCAAATAAATCTCCAGAAATTAAAACATCAGATTGCGCCTTCAGAACGAATACAGTGAACGAACTTAGCCCTGCAATTTCTATCTCTTTGTTTGATACTGTGTATATCGAATATCGATATGGATTTTTACAAAGAACTTTTTCACCGTCTTGTTCGATTGCATGTATTTTTAATACATTTCCACCAAATTCATTCACTATATTTTGCTCCCCTATTTGGACTAGTGCAATTTAAATTTTATGCTCGATTAAGTGTGGATTCATTTTGAAGAATTCATTGTAAAAACATTTTACGTAAACCTGCATTGACCAATGACTGTTAAACCCAAATTTCTTTTTCATCCATTGCAAACCTTCCTCTATGTAAAGACGCATGTGCTCATCATAAGGTTCAGTTTTAACTAAATCTGATTTTTCGAGGAGATAACTATCATTTTCTGCCATCATCACTTTTGAAGTTATAGCTACGGCCCATTCGTTAGCATAAGCTCGAGCGATCATTTCTATGTCCACGCCGTAGCCCCGAAAGTTTGAACCATCAAACAGAAAGTTCATTTCATTTGGATTGTCCGGCTCACAAATATCTTCAATGAGTTCTTTGCGAACCAAATAGGCGCCAGGATTAACTGTCCAAAAGTATTTCACACTTTCATTTTGAAGAAATAATTTCTCGCCCCAATCCCTGGAGCAGGGTGACACCACTCCAACTTTTGGATGGGAATCAAGTACTCTCATCAAATCGTTAATAAAAGGCCTCTGTTCCAGCACGGTATCATTAGCTAATAATAAAAAGGCCTCATAGTCTTTCAACCTGTTAGATTTAAATAGATTAGCTAAGCCAAAGTTCATACCGCGGAAATATCGAAGACCATTGCTTCGCGCGATATCCCAGTCTGCATGCCAAGTGGAATAACGTGACTTCAAATCGTCATCAGATCCAGACTCAATTACAAAGATATCGGTAAGTTCTGAGTCATACTGGGATATTTGCTCATAGAGTGCCTCGGTAACTTCAGGAAGGTTTCGATTTAGAATTAATGTCGCTACTCTTTTTTTCATCTCAGTTCACCCAACCTAAAGCATTCTACATATCTTTTTATACTAGTTTTAACCGCATCCTTTAAAACTTGATCAATGTTTTTACCTATTCCGGCACAATCGACAGCCGCCTCATCTTTTATTAGTCTGCACTCTTCAGTGGCAAATACATAATGTCCTGCAATAATAGCCTTTTGCTCATCTGTTGCCTCAGTTTTAGGCAGCATCCACTTGGACCATTTCTTTGATTTAAAAGAAAGTTCAATAAAACGGTCCGCTAGGTCATTACGTCCTAAAGACTTTAATAAGTTTAATAATGCTCTAGTTTCGGCTACTCCAAATTCGGGGGCAATATTTGCAGCATGTATTCCAAGTTTAGGGTACCAACTCAGAGCCTCGTTTGAAAGGTAATCAGTATTGTGGGCTTTCATGAACACTCCGTGATGCTCACAAATATCTAACATCTTCGGTAACTGGATTTCGGGCGGAATCTCATTTTTGACTCGCATCGGGAGCCCAAATGTACCAACATTACGGGTCTCCATCACCTTTGTGCCACCTTGAATTACGACAAATGTAGGGGTGCTAAATTTATTCCGAAAGCAAAAGGAATTTAACTTTTCTAAAGTGTAATCAAGTTCTTCTTGTGAGTTTGTACTCCCACTTTGTTCCTCAGTTCCAATTTCAAATATTATTTTTGAGCCATATTTTTGGGCTGCCTCCCAACACGCGTCATACAATTCACAAATACGGTCCAAAACCTGATCAACTGTGGGCTGCCCGTGAATATCAACACTTGGGTCAATATGGATTTTCTGAAATCCATTCGAAATATCACATTCAAAGGACTTCTTCGCAGAGTCCATTGCTTTAGTTAAACTCAAATCTTTAGATTTCTCTGATTCATTTTGCCAAGGCCCCCCATGGTCACGTGACAAAACTATCATTCCCTTTTTATCTTTTTCTAGCACATATTCAGCAAATGCCTCTGTACTCCAGTTTTCTACGTAGCCCCCCCCAAGATTTGCAGAGTCAATCTGTCGCCTGCTGGCAATTAAAAATATGAGACATTCTAATTCGTTTGAAATTTCAATAGATGCATCCACACAATTCTTGCTCATCGGGCCAACGCCAAGAAGTGTACAGCGATTGCGGGTCAAAACCCTCTTAAGTTTCTCATCAATCATACTGCCCATTCCCCTGAAAGCTTTCCGGTTGTCTGTGGTAAGGTTAAAGGATCATACGGGACAAAAAACTTCTCCAATAAGTGAAGAGCTGCTTCAGCAACAGCACGATCACCACCACGTCTTTTTGTAACAAAGTTTGAAAAAGACTTAGCATTTTCATCTGCATTATTCGGAGCAATTGAATAATTAATTTCTCGCATCACGTAATGGTCAAAAATGCCATCACCCATATATGCCACATCTTCCAGATCATACCGCTCACGGATCCAATCAATCCGGTTTATGGTACTCACCAAGTCTAGCTTGTAACCCATATCATCAACTATTCTTTTCTTACTTATCGAAAACCCCTTACGGTCTCCAGTAACAAATCGGACCTCAATATTTTCTTTAAGCAGGCTGAGACCATCATTGTCATCAGGTCCAAACACTTTCATTACCTTCCCAGTCTCCGTGTAAAAAAAGTCTCCAGTGGTCATTACACCATCAACATCAAGGATGAAAACTTTTGGACACACTTTCATGGTTTTATTACTATTCAAAATTAAGGTTCCTATGCATCAACAGATTAGTATAAAAATTAGATTTCAAAAAACTTCATAATCCTTTTTTTCAACCTTTATTCTTCAGAAATTAGAATAAGACAGCCTCCCCTTATCAAACAAGACTATTAGGCCTCATAACCACTCACATCCAATATTTGAGCGTATGTGTTCACCTATAATTTGTGCTAGATAAGATCTTCAGGTATGTCTAGTACGCTGACGGAATGTTCCACCTCAACAGTCAAATTGCAAGGTGGGTATACTAGGGGCTCAGCTTAGGGCTAATAATAAATCAACTATAAGAAAAATTAATACCGATATTTTTTGAATAATTACTATTTCTTGAACAGTGTATCAAACGATGCCATAATCTAACTACAAAAGTATAAGAGGCTGACAATGATAGATATTATCAAAAAATACTTCAGCGTTTGGAACAGTCACGACTTAGATGGTCTCAGCAGTTTATTTTCGGAAGATGTAGAACTAAAGGATTGGGATATACACGAGATTGGAATTGCTAGAGTTCTAAAAGCGAATTCAAATATTTTTAAAAATGTTGACTCAATTAAAGCAGAAATAATCAATATTGCCGTTAGTGAAAAAAAAGTTATGGTTGAATTAGCGGTAGTCATAAATGAAAAAGATAGAATTGATGTCGTAGATATTTTTGAAATCCGTGGAAAACTTATTAAAAGTATAAAAGCGTATAAATGCTAGTTAATATTTAGTATATTGTATTCAGAGCGTAGCCAGTCACCGTCGCGCGGGCCTAGCCTGAAACACTGGCTAATTAATTTTTTAGGAACTGCCTAAATAACACCCCTCAAACTTGGTCGCCTTTTCACTTATAAACTGGCGCCCCAAATGTGGGTTTCATTTTATAGCCTAATTTTCAAGTCACCACTAAGAGCATCGACGCAAGTCAAATATTCGTTGGTCAAAATAGTCAGAGAGAATACTATTACACCACCAGATTTTCTAGAAAATTTTATCCATGGCATACCGTTTCAAATTTTTTTTCTTCATTTGAGGTATCAAACCCCAAGTTTGCTTGATATTTGGTAATGGTCAAATTTATATAATTGTTTAGTTGCTGACCGAGTGTGGGGAATGCAAAGTCAAAAACTGTCAGCTCATGACTCTCACTTCTTAAGATCCAGAATTTAGTTTAGTTTGGGATAACACACCCGCTAATTAGTCGAAAAACATAATTGTCTTAGGTCTGACATTTAAATTTAAAGCCGCAAGATGGACACCCAAAATTCTTTCCGATAACCAGCCAAACAATCTAAACACCTCGCTATAATCAGACAATTCATCAATTACATAAAATAGAAAATGATAATATTTTTCGAAGTTATCCCAGTCCGTTATTAAACAATTATGAACATAGCAGACGTTACCATCTAAGCATTTTGAAACTAAACTGGGAGATATTTCACGCTCAAGAATTGACCTCATATCATACCATGCATCCAGATATTCAGGGCGGGAAGGATATGTTGCTTTTAAAGCAGACAAGTACTGTTCTTGGACACTTTGTTTTTTAAAAGATACTTTGTTTGCGACCACGTCACTACCATAAAACTCTGACCGTAAACATTCGTCAGTCTGTCTCAAAAGATGAGATAAATATCTTTGCTTAAATGCACCCGTAACAGTTATTTTTGTTGATCTGCTTATATTTGATTTTCCACGGATCAGTTGTGACTTAAAATCAGAAAAAGCTGGGAGGCCTAGATAGTACATACGCCGGTGCTGAAGGATTGCTAGGTGCTCACACTTCCCTTTATAATTTTTATAAATATGATGATATAAACGGAGATCAGCATAAGCTTCGCACCGGGATATATTGTTTGCAGACAAATGGTCTGGCTCAGGGCCTATGAGGTTATCATCACATAAAGCCGCACCTATATGAACAGGCCTTAAAAAATCTGATTGTGAGCGCAAAAGCCCCGTATGATCTGCAATAAACGCCGTCATTTCATCCAACTTTAAAAAAATTTAGAGACAAGTAAATCGTCAGTAAATAACAAAAAAATTTCCTTAACATACACTGGAAAGGATAGACGTTAAACCAAATACTCCAAATACTCGCGTATAAAGAACTGAGCTAACAAGCCCTTACATAAGTATTTGCTTTAATCTTATATTTTGTCCACTAATTTCGTCCTCGAGCGAATGTGCGAAGTCGTTTCAGTCACGCAAAGAGCAAAATACTGTGTTGAATAATGCGATTCTGAGCATAAAATGCTATATGTTACACTCCTGTGGCTCCATGTGAAATTGATGATATTTTTATAATAGTAACAAAGGACGAATTTTAGCTACCAACACGAGAGTTTTGGATGGCATTACCATTAAATTCCACATTTGGAACAGTTAGATAAATACTGAATATTTTGGTGTGTGCTCGGATATATTTTGGAGTGAATGGTTGAGCTCCCTGTTCTTACTGTCGCTTTTAACTATCAATAATTCAATTTTTTGTTATCTGCGTAGCCCAATATCGAACCAGTAATCCACAAAAATTTACCTGCTCGTTACTCAAGAGCTAGAACTACTGTGTACAAATCAAAAATCACAAGATCACCAAAAAATCTCTGCTAAATTACTCAAAATATTTTTTTGCAGTAAACTTTCTCTTATTAAATATTTTTTCTGATTTTTTAATAATTTTTTTAACAAATTTACCTTTAGTTGAAATATTAAACCTTTCAAAAAAAGTTATTATCTTTTTTGATACCGGAGCGTTACGATATCTAAAGTCTTCGGCTTGATCATCTTTACCATTGTTTGTAGTGGACTCAGAATGCAGGCTGCTTGCATTATTGTTGACTTTAAATGCCACCATTGACTCAACAAATTCTATACTCCAGATTCGTCTTTCACATTCTTTATCATAAAAATTACTAAATCGATAATTTATATCGTCAATTTTCTTCTTAGCATATTCGATAAATGAATAGTGTTGAGGTCCAAAGCCTCGCCTATATGAAGTATGTGTATCCTCAACCACCAACAATCCGCCATCATTGATTGCTCCGAGTAAACATTCAGTTGTTATAATTTGCTGTTCATAAGTATGCCCACCATCATCAAGTACTATATCGATACCGCCAAGTTTTGCTTTAAAGTTACTCCAGAAATGTTCATCCGATTGGCTTCCAATGAATATTTCGAAACCATATTCTTCCCATTTTTTTGCATCAGGATTCAAGTCGACCCCGATGATCCTCGCTTTTGGTCCAAAATAGTCACGCCACATAAATAAAGAGCCCCCCCCCTAACACTCCAATTTCAACAAATGTAATTTCTTTATTTCTAAACCCACCAAAAAAATGATCATAACTAGCAAAGTAAGTTGAATGCTTGATACTTTTGTAAGGACTTTTAATATATGATTGGTAACTATTTGTACGTTCCATAAATATTTTCAACTCGTTATAAAATTCCATGTTAACCGCACTATAACTGTTAGCAGTGTAACGGTTTTAAATGTCTAGGTCACAAAACTCCAGAGTATTTTGGTAATATAAGCCAACTACTTCAGGTACTCTTCAATATGCTAGTTGATCTGAATATTAATTCGACTCGGAAATAGAAGAAACTTGGAATTTTCACTTGATTTTCAAACGTCTTGGTTGTTTTTCACTGATTAGATAAAAAGCTTTAAATAGGCATCCAGACAAAATTACTTCGAATGAATTTACAAGGCTAATACTGAAGGGCCGTGGTCCAAGGCGCGGGACCCGTGATCCGGGGTCCCCGGTTCATGGTTCTGGGCCCTTGGTCTAGCTGGATTGGTTTAAGGAACCCCTGCTCTTGGGCGGTCACCCGTATGCAAAATAAGCGCTGCTCCATTTGTATGAAACCCAACACAGCTACTAGTTTAGATGAGATGTGAGTTATGGGGCGGTTAGAGGGCTATTGGGTCTTGTTGCTCTAGAAACCAAACATCTAAGTAGTAGATGTAGCGACTGTTGCGAGAGTGGATCGACGCATATCAATTTTGTCAAATGCAGAACTAAAATTTATCAACGCGTCAAACGCGCTTAATTTTAGGCTCACGCCCACGCGCGCGTGGGCGTCGTCAGTCTGTGATCTGGCTCTCTGTAGAATGCCAGCCATAGTGATCATTCAGCTAATTTTACTGCTGAATACAACAGCCGTGAATGCATAGGGTATTTAAAATAGCGTACCCTACAATAATCGAGAATGGCTGGGGGGGGCTACGAGAAGAAAAGGGTGTGTATTTAGATGGA
>MDTF01008392.1_pt1 | contig 10701 bp, 8 predicted proteins | sample 811191 | NCBI WGS metagenome assembly MDTF01 (sample SAMN05326649, study PRJNA326480) | marine metagenome | isolation source: seawater | place: Southern Ocean | collected 2011
AAATATTAGAAGACTTGGATCATTATATAAAGCTCTAGCTATACTAATCCGTTGTCTTTGACCACCAGAAATTCTAACGCCCCTTTCTCCAACTTCAGTTAAATAACCATCAGATAACTCAGTCTGAATAAAATCATGAATATGCGCCATTTCAGCACTTTTTATTACCTTTTCCTTATCAATCAAATTTTTTGGAATACCGAAAGCAATATTTTCCATAATAGTAGCATCTATAAGAAACATTTCCTGAGGAACATACCCAAGACATTTCTGCCATGATAAATTATTTTTTTCATTAACTTCAATATTATCAACTTTAATGGAGCCTATTTCTGGCTTCAGAAGGCCTAAAATAATATCCACTAGAGTAGTTTTGCCTGCGCCACTTCCTCCAATTATTCCAATACATGACCCAACCTTAATCATAAGGTTTATATTGTTAATGGTATTTTTTTCTGAATTTGGAAACTTATAAGTCAGCTCATTCAATTCAATTGTATTTAGTGGCTCAATTCTTTTGTTTAGATAAAAATTTGTTTTATTAGGATAGTGTTTATATTTGATATCTCCAATATTAAAAAATTCACTATTTGCAATATTTTCTTTCTCAAAATTATTAATCGACTTATTATGAAGCTCAAAAGATAAATTAGAAACTGCCGCTGCACCATATCTGAGTCCAGTAATGCCTCCATAGATTGCAGATAATGCTGGTTGTGCTCGATATGTTGCAAATGCATATAAACCTAGGATTGGTAATACCTGCCCAAGGCTATCATTATTTAATCCATTATCTGACCACATAAAAATAATTGAAAGTAATATGATTCCACCAAATGCTACAGCTTCTAATAAATGTTTGGGAGTTTGATTATATATTTGATAATGGTAAGTAGATTTAGTGAAATCAGAAGAAGACTTACTAAAACTATCTAAATATGACTTCTCAACTCCTGTTAACTTAATACTCTTAATTCCTCCTATTGCTTCAATTGCAGATTTAAATCTTGTTTTATTGGATGCTACCGTGAGATCTCCATAAAAAGATAATTTTTTACGCAAACAATAGTATATAACTAAGTACAAGCTAGTCATTACTATGATTGCTGATATCGCAAGAATTGGATTATTCAAAACCAGTAAGGTAATAATTGCCATTAAAACAAACATGTAAGATATCATCTGAATAACTGGGCGTAGGACCTCAATAACAACCTGATCCACCTCAGAAAGCATATTTTTTGTAAGCTCTGCACTATGGCGATCTAGGAAGAACTCGTAAGATTGATCTAAGTAGACTTTAAGTATACTTTTTGATAGATTATGCCTACTAGTCTCTATGTACTTATTCATTTTAAATAAGGTAAATATTCTTAAAAAAGTAATAATCAAAATAAATACAAATGAGAAAAGCCCTAAAACTATTAGAAAGCGATCTACACTATCAATCCAAATGAAGTTTATATTAAGGAAAGTAAATAAATCGAATAAAAATTGATTTTGGTTAACTATTTCAGGGCTACCAATAATTGCCAGAAAAGGCATTATAGATGCAATCCCAGCAGCTTCTAAAAAACCCATTAGAGTTACCAACATAAGTAGTCTAAGGCCACTTTGGATATCTTCTTTACTTTGCAGCTGAAAAAGTTTGGTAAATGTATGCCTTATACTCATCTTAACAAGAGTGCAGTTATATTAAAAAAAATCATACATCTATTTCATTAAATACTTTATTAACATTTTCACTAATGTATTTAATTTCATTTTTTGTTAGAAAAGGATTCATAGGAAGACTTAAAACTTCATTGGCAGCTTGTTCAGATATTGGTAAATCACCTTTTTTTCCCTCTAAATATGAAAAGCACTCTTGTAAGTGAAGGGGTAAGGGGTAATGAATTGCTGTTGGAATACCCATTTTTTGGAGATGAGACTGAATCAAGTCTCTATGATTAAATCTTAAAGTATATTGCGCCCAAACACTCGTTCTATTTGATTTGATTATTGGTTTTTTGATCATCCCTTCAAGTCGTTGAAAGTATGCTTCAGCAACCTCGTTACGTTGATTTATTTCATCTTTATAGTGAGAAAGTTTAACAAGCAGAACAGCAGCTTGTATTGTATCAAGGCGGCCACCTATCCCAATAATCTTATGAAAATAACGCTTAGTTTGGCCATGTACTCTTATCATGCGCATTTTATTAGCATAATCACTATTATTGGTAAAAACCGCTCCTCCATCACCATAACATCCTAAAGGTTTTGCAGGAAAAAAACTAGTAGTTGAGATATCTCCTAAACAGCTATCTTTCTTATAATTAAAAGTTGAACCAAAGCTTTGGGAACCATCAATAATAATTTTTATATTGTACTTTTGAGCAATTAGCTTTATAGCTTTCATATCAGCTGGCTGCCCATACAAGCTAACTGGAATGATAGCTTTAGTCTTATTTGTAATTGCTCTTTCAATTTTGGTAGCATCAATATTAAATGTATCATGCTCAATATCAACAAATACCGGTTTCGCCTTCATTAGCGCAATTGTTTCAGCAGTTGCCACAAAAGTAAAAGGAGTAGTGATAATTTCGTCACCAGGCTCGATATCTAAAGCCATCATTGCCATTAATAAAGCATCAGTGCCTGATGAACATGCAATCACATGCTCAGCTAAAGTAAACTCCTTAAGCGCCTCCTCAAGCGCGTTTACCTCATCGCCCATAATATAATTTGATTTATTAAGAACTGAGTGAATACTAGCATCAATATCAATTTTATATTTTTGATACTGTAGCTGAAGATTTGCAAAGTCAATATTCATAAAATTAATCAATAATTGAGACTAAACTGCCTTTTAATTGATATTTTTGACCAGTTTTTAAACATACTGTTTCCGCTATTCCAGTAATTGGAAGGTCCAATTTGTTCCCATACATACTCATCCATCCTATTTGTTTAGCAGGAACACCTACTACTAAGGCAAATGCAGGAACATCATTATTAACAAGTGATCCAGCCCCAATAAAAGCATAATTACCCACTGTTACCCCACATATAATTGTTGAGTTAGCGCCCAATGTAGCGCCCCTATGAATTAAAGTCTTAAGAAATTGATTATTTCGTGAAAATTGTGAACGTGGATTATAAACATTAGTAAATACGACACTAGGACCACAAAAAATATCATCCTCTAAGTAGACACCATCAAAGATAGAGACATTGTTTTGAATTTTACAATTATCTCCAATTACAGCATTGTTTGCAACAAAAACATTTTGACCTAAACTTGTATTTAAGCCAATTTTAGCTTTCGAACATACATGAGTCCAATGCCATATTATTGAGCCATCTCCAATTTGGGCACCATCATCTATAACTGCTGTTTCATGTGCTTTATAATTCATATTGCTTACTTAAAGGCAGTGAGATAACTTTTCCAGTAACTGAAGATTCATAGGCGGCTATAATTAACTCTAAAGTTTTTAAACCATCTTGGCCATCTGTTTCTGGTTCTGATTTACCACGTAATGTATCAATAACGTTTGCGTAATATAAAGAATGGCCATTACCGTAAACTGAAGAAGGCTGATAGCTAGAATTTTTTATTTCATTATCATACTCCATTGGTACTTTAAAATCCCAATGCTTGATTTCATTAACAGCAACTCCTCCAACACGAGCTGAGCCATTTTCTCCTAATATCGTAATACTGCCCTCCAAATTTTTAGGGTAAGTTAGCATGGTAATACTCATTGAACCTAATACACCACTCGCCCACTCAATATTTAATACACCTGTATCTTCTACTCTAATATCTAAAGTTGTGCTCAACATAGAATGAACTCTCGAAACTGGACCAACTAACCATTGTAATAAATCTACATAATGACTGGCCTGATTCATAAAAGCCCCACCATCAAGTTCTGGAGTTCCTCGCCATGCTGCTTGATCATAATATTCTTGAGGTCTAGTCCAAAATACATTTATATGAACCATATTTATTTTTCCAAACCTACCTTCAGTAACTGCTTTTTTGAGTATTTTTAGTGTGGGATTTTTACGATTTTGTTTTACTACAAACAACCTAACATTTGCCTCTTTACAGGCATCAACCATTGCCAATCCATCACTCCAACTTGTAGCCATAGGTTTTTCAGAAATAACATTAACATTATATTGTGCACAAATTTTTGTTTGAGTCGAATGAAGTCCACTAGGAGTACAAATTACAACTAAATCAAGTTTTTCGTTTTCAAGCATTTCTTGGATATCAAGATAGCCATTGACTTGATATCTATCTTCATGAATGGATAAAGAATTATGATTATTATCACAAATTGATATTAGCTCAAGATCATCTTTGTTTTCAGAAAACGCTAAAAAATGATTTTTAGAAATTCTTCCACAACCAACTAAAGCAATTCTTATTTTTCTATTTAAAATCGTAGGGTAATTTATCATCATAACCTCCATGAAGGATTAGCTACAATATTTTTAATATCAATAATTACTTGATCATTATTAGATAATTTTATATAGTCGTCAGCTGTGTAATTTTTGAACTGTTTATGTCCTACTGCCACCACAATTGCATCATATACTTTATTACTTTTCAATGGATTATCTATAATTCCGTGTTTATACCACCTACTCTCCTCTGAATTATTAACCCATGGATCATAAACATCCACTAGGACTCCAAAAGCTTTAAGTCCTTCAATAATATCTACAACTTTAGTGTTGCGCATATCAGGGCAATCCTCCTTAAAGGTAACACCTAATACTAAAATATTAGATCCTTTAATTGGCTTACCAACTTTGGTCATTTCATTGATAGTTTTATCAACAATATATTTACTCATTCCATTATTAATTTGACGTGCTGCCAAAATAAGATTAGGATTGTAACCAAGCTGCTGGGATTTAAAGGTTAAATAATATGGATCAACTCCAATACAATGGCCACCAACAAGTCCAGGCTTCAGATTAATAAAATTCCACTTTGTAGAGGCTGCTTTAATAACTTCACTAGTATCAATATCCATCTGATCAAAGATAATAGCAAGTTCATTAATAAGAGCGATATTAACATCTCTTTGAGTATTTTCAATCACTTTGGAGGCTTCAGCTATTCTAATACTCGAAACACAATGTGTGCCTGCGGTAATAATTTGATTATACAAAAAATCAATTTTTTTTGCGATACTAGGAGTTGACCCAGAAGTAACTTTAACAATGTTTTTGACTGTATGTTCCTGATCACCAGGATTTATTCTTTCTGGGGAGTAGCCACAAAAAAAATCTTGGTTATATTTTAAAAATGAAGTTTTTTCTAATACAGGTACACAAATATCTTCAGTAACACCCGGATAAACTGTTGACTCATAAACTACAATATCATCCTTTTTAAGAACAGAGCCAATTGTTGAGGAAGATTCTATAAGAGGGCTAAGATTTGGTCGATTATCTGAATCAATTGGAGTCGGGACAGTTACAATAAAAATATTACAATACTTAGCATCTGAAATATCTGATGTAAAAGATATATTATTTTTAACTGAATCTAATTCATCATGTTTAACTTCTAAGGTCCTATCAAAACCACCTTGAAGCTCCTTAATTCGTAATGAGTTAATATCAAATCCAATTACTTTAAATTTTTCAGAAAAGGCAACAGCTAAAGGCAAACCAACATAGCCTAAGCCAACAATACATATAATCGGGTTTATCATAATCTAGTTATAAAAATTTATGCAGAACATACAACAAAAGTTACCTACTATTTTAGTCTGAAAAAAACAACCTATTACAAAAAATTACATAGGAATCTAAATCAAAATGTGCAATAGGAATATATTTAAAAAATTATTTTTTAGATAGATATTCTAGATGACTAACAAGATTACCATAAACATAATTAAATTCAAACTCTGAGAGATAGAGTGAACGCGCATTATTTGACATTTCTAGTTGCAAATCTTTGTCTTTGAGTAACTTATCAATACAACTTGAAAGGGTTAATTTTGAATTATATGTAAAGCCAATATCATATTTTTTTATTAAATTTTTAACCTCTCCACTTAAAGGACTTAAAATTGGAACTCCAAGAACAAGAGAGTCAACAATTTTATTTGGAATATTAAGAGCAAAGTTTTGAACCTCAATATATGGAGCAATTGAAGCAATTGACATCTTGGAAAGACTATTCATTTTTAAAGAATCGATCCAACCTGGAAAGAACACATTTGGAAGCCCAAACATTTGATTCTTAATTTCTTTTAGACATGGCCCATCTCCACATAAAACAAACTGGCAATCTTGATTTTTTTTTGCTGCAGCATAAACATCATCAAAATCAAATGAAGTAGAAAAAGTACCAATAAAAAAAACTAAGGGAACATTATTTACAATACCAATACTATTCCACCATTTAGTTGCTAATTGAAGCTCCTTGTCGCTAGCAGAATGATCCAAAGAGGTAAGTCTCACAATTTTATCTGCTGTACTTTCTAATTTTCCTGAAAAAGCTAATGTCCAAGTTAAAAAACCCTGGGACATTGTAGATATACCATCAGCGTTTTTCATTGTTTTTTTTGCAAGATAAAAATAAAAATATAACAAAAATTTTGCAAATGGCTTAATGAAAACTGGACAGGCATCAACAAATACATGTGGCCATAGATCCTTAACATCAAGCAACATTGGGACACCATTATCTTTAAGCCAACTACTCATTACTGCAGCAGTTTCTATTGGTGGATATCCGATAAATGCAACATCTGGAATATTTTTTTCTGTTTTTAATAGATTTTTTAAATTCCATGCTAATTGAGAATGGTCAAATAAACGACGAACACCAATATGGTTTGAATAACCTATACTAGGAATTAATCGAATTTCAATATTTTTATTTACTTTGTGTACTGTGAATTTTTTAGTTCTATGATATTTTTTTTGATGATAGAAAGCTGCTGAAAAAATTACTACATTATGGCCTAGTTCTGCTAATTTATTACTTAGATTTATAGCTCGCATTGGACGCAAATCATCATCATCAATATGAAGCGGCTCTCCAGTTTGTAATATCCATACATTCATAATGCTATTTTCTTCTTTTTTTGAACTCTAAAAAAAATATTTTAATTATTAAATAGCTCAACTTTTTCCAATATAGGGCTTAAAACTTGCTTTATGCTAATTGAATTTAGACAGTCAAAATGTTTACAATTTTTATGAGAATTAGTAATGACACATGGCCTACAAATAAGATTTTTTTCCGAAACAATTATCGAATTTTTAGATCCATAAGGTCTATAAGATTTAGAATCTCCAGGACCAAAAATAGTATTTGTTGGTATGTCAAGCGCAGCAGCAATATGGCCTAAAGCTGAATCTGAAGTAAGCATTAAGTTCAAGTTAGCAATTATTGACGCAATAAATTTAAGAGGTTGATTTCTTAATATTATAGTCCTAGGATGGACCTGAATTTGATCAGCTAAATCATCCTCATCTGGCCCAAAAAAAAGTATTGCAATATTATTTTGTGATTGATTTAGATACTTTTTTATAATTAACTGAAATCTATCTAAAGGGTAACGTTTAAATTGATTAGCTGAATCACAGCCGACATGTACACCCAAAACAAACTTATTTTGAAGTTTATTGTCTAAAAAGAAGGCATTACCAATTGCAATTTCTTCAGTAGTTAAATTAAAAGAAAGCTTGGGGGGCTCACTTTTTAAACTTAAACCTAAATTAAATAAATTAATATGATGATCAACTTGATGCATCAAAGTAAAATTTGGATTTGAGTGGGTAAAACCAAACACAGGTAATGTTTTAGAACTCCCAATCCTAATACTTGCTCCAGACAGAAAACCTAATAACTCTCCCATAATTTTATTTGAGGATGGGGGCACGTAAAAGACATCAGGTGAAAAAATAAAATTGCCCCATAGAAACCTAATGTGACTCAGTAGCCCCTCTTTTTTTCTATTAAAAATTACTATTTCATCAACTAATAATGAACCATCAACCACATCTTTTGCTACCTCAGATGCAACTATCATTCTTACAGTACTATTAATATAAGATCTCTTAATAAGCCTCAATAGAGGAGTCATCAGAACCATATCACCGATGCCCTGGGGCTGAATTAAAATTATTTTTATTTTAGGTTTCATTAATTAAAATAAATATTTTTTACAAAAATTGAACATTTTATTTAATTTTATATCCTGTTGAAATGGCATCGATAATTCCAAGTATATAGCCCTTAAGCGACCTCAAAGGGACAAATTTGAAAAAGAATAGGTAGAATATTTTTAATATATGATAGGGAATTATTGTTATATATAAAAATTTATTGTGGTGATTTATAATAACTGAAATTGTATATCTTATAATATTATAGTAAGCAAAATATGACCTTTTTATTGCGCTGGCACCCCCAACGTGAAAAACAATGCTGGATTCAACCACATCTAAAGGAATTTTATTCATCGTTGCTCGCATTGAAAACTCAAGGTCCTCAGCATATAAAAAAATCTTATCATTTAATAGTCCAATTTTTTGAATTACTTTGACTGGAATAAATAAAGAGCAACCGGATAAAAATTTAAACTGAGATTTTTTAAAATTGTTATAACTCACATTATTTCCTATTGCAAAATACTTGTTATAAACGCCTCCTGAAAACCAAACTTTTCTTCTAGAGTTGTCTTCAAAAATTAGACTCGATAATAAGATATTATTATTATTATTATTTGCAGCCTCTACCAATTTTGGCAAAGTAGTATTTAATATTGTTGCATCATTATTCAGAAGCCAAAAATAATCAAAGCTTTCTAATTTATTAGCATACGTATATGCTATGTTATTAGCTTTAGCAAAACCAAAATTTTCCCTTAGTTTAAGAAAGATAAACTCAACATTATTATTAGCAAGCAAGTGTTGTGCTGATAAAATTTGATTACTATTTATTCTTGATTTCTTATTAGACTTCCAGTCTAATTTTTTAAAGAAACTATTAATATATAAACAAGAATCATCTGCTGAAAAATTGTCACAAATTATTATTTTGGAGTTCGAAAGATCAGCTACCAAAAGACTCTCAATTAATTTAATAGTATGATGATGGCTATTAAAATTAATTGTTGAAATGACTACATTAGATTTAGTAGTTGATTTAAACATTTAGAGTTAACTTACTATCTCTTTATTTGATGTTTCAAAATTCTCACTTATCCTGTATGAAATAATAATTAAAGCAACAATAATAAATGTATAGGTATTGAAATAAAATGTTCTCACTATTCCCGTAATTATAAGACCTGTATACGCGGAAAATAATGCAATCAAGATATAAGTATAGTGATTTACCAGTAGAGATTTTCTATTAATTGTCTTAAAAAATAAATGGGATAAATGGGTAACTATTAAAATTTGAGCTGTTAGTCCAATAATTCCAGACTCACCAAGAAAAATTATAAAATTAGAGTGTGAGCCCCAAGTTTTTACATACTCCAGTGTTATTGCGTAGCTATCAAATAATTGAACACCCATCCCAATACCATAAGTATTAGCATTTGCTTCAATTGCTGCAAGAAAATGAGTAAGAAAAAGAGAAATCGCGGATTCCTCATATACAAAACGGCTATATCCAATATTTGTTAAAACAGAACTATCAATTGGTGCAGAAGTAAAAAAATCCACAACATTAAAACGTCTAGGCAAATTATAGAATTCTGAAGAAATATCTATTAGTATTATTGCGAAAATAGTGCCAAATATTAACAAAAACATTCTTTTATAAAAAATTAATTTACTCTTCATGAATGATATTGCAAAAAAATAGAACAATAAGCCAGTAGCTAAACCTAGAACTGCATTTCTTGACAATGATAAAATTATTGCAAGAAATATTATTGCACAAAGAAGATAACTTGTAAAAGTAGACTTAATTTGTATTTTTGCTAACGAAAGAAAAAACCCAGGTAATGCAAAAGCACCAAAAGTATTATATCCCTCAAAAAAAGCTTTTGGTCTTACCATGCCTTTATGAAAATTATATGTACTTTGAATAAATTGAGCATCAGTCACTTCACAACTAAAATTTTTCGAAGGTACGTATTGACAAAATGGAATGATAAGTTTGTAGTCATAAATCCACCATGAAATCTGCTCTATAATGATATAAATTGAAATAATAGCTGTTATTATAATTATCCCATTTACTATTAAATTAAAATCATATTGATCTCTTACTGTAGATGTAATTATTAAATATGTAATGAGAATTATAAATGAATAGGAGATTCCAACGAGTGATGCAATCTGAGGATCTCTAAATGACGCCAAAAGACTTGCTGCTATATAGCAAGATAACAAAGCTACTATCTTATCAAGCTTTAATAAAGACCCGTTTGCAATAAAAAAAATACCAATAAAACCAACAATTACTGTGAATAAGTCAGCAGGACGAATTATAAAACTACCTTTTGTGCCATCTGCTATTGGTAAACTATAGACTTCTAATGTATAAAAAATAATACAAAAAAGGGGCAACAATAACTTGTGATTTTTCAAAATCATTCGATTTTTTAATCCTAATATAAAGTTGATTTCATTTAAGCAAAAAAAACTAAACTTAATAGTATTTTAGAGCAATTACTAATTTGGTAATAATTTCTCACAAACTATATCATA
>MDTF01016356.1_pt1 | contig 10701 bp, 6 predicted proteins | sample 811191 | NCBI WGS metagenome assembly MDTF01 (sample SAMN05326649, study PRJNA326480) | marine metagenome | isolation source: seawater | place: Southern Ocean | collected 2011
ATTTGCAACCGCATTCAGGTAATACCTGATGAGACACCTGGAGAGTTGGCAGAGTGGTCGAATGCGGCAGTCTTGAAAACTGTTGACTGTTACAGGTCCGGGGGTTCGAATCCCTCTTTCTCCGCCATAATTTATTCAAAATTAGCTAAAGTCCTGCAAACACTATGTTTATAGGGCTTTTTTTTTACCCCAAAACATCAAAAAGTGTATTAAATACCATTCTGTTGGATACCTATTAGGTTACCCTTTTAAAACCTTTTTTAGGTCACCTATTTGTTAATAAATGTTTATAAATCAGTTACTTAAATAGGTTTTAAGACCTAAATATTTTGTAAATTAATGTATAATTTTAAAGGTCAACAGAATGAACAAAACATTTGGATTATTATTCTACTTGAAAAAAAGTAAAGTAGATGCACAGGGTAAATGCCCTGTTTATTTGCGAATTACCATAGATGGCAAACGCAAAGAGATTAGTACAAAACGCATTATTGAGATTGAAAAATGGAACAATCAAGGAAATAAAGCTATTGGACGTACAGAAGATATTAAAGAACTAAATGCTTATTTAGTCACTCTTACAACAAAAGTATATCAAAGTCAACGAGATTTAATACAAGACAATAAGCTTGTAACATCGGAAACACTTAAAAATAAGATTTTAGGTATTGAAGAAAAAGAAAGAACTCTAATAACTATTTTCGAAAATCATAATAAGCAAGTAGAAAAGTTAATTGGTAAAGAATTTTCAGCAGGTACTTTAGAGCGTTACAAAACAGTTTCTAAACATTTACAACAGTTTATGCAGCTACAGTATAAAGTAAGTGATATAGGTATCAAATCAATCAATCATAAATTTATAACAGATTTTGAATTTTACTTAAAAACAGAAAGAAACTGTGGCCATAATAGCACTGTAAAATATATTAAGAACTTCAAGAAAATAGTTCGTATTGCAATTGCTAATAATTGGATTAGTAGCGACCCTTTTTTAAGTTATAAAGTACGTTTAAAAGAAGTAGAGCGTCAATTTTTATCAGAAGAAGAAATTCAAGCAATGTTAGAAAAAGATTTGCATACAAAGCGTTTAGAACAAGTAAGAGATATTTTTGTGTTTTGTTGCTTTACAGGATTAGCTTATAGTGATGTTAAGAAACTAACTAAAGATAATTTAGTCTTTGGTATTGATGGAGATAAATGGATAAAAGTAAAACGTACTAAAACAGATACACGTATTAATATTCCTTTATTACCAATAGCTTTAGAAATCATAAAAAAGTATGAGAACCATCCAGAAGCAGTAACAAAAGGCGTGTTACTTCCTGTATTAAGTAATCAAAAATCAAATGCTTATTTAAAGGAGATAGCAGACTTGTGCGACATTAAAAAGAATTTAACCACACATTTAGCACGTCATACATTTGCAACAACTATAACGCTCTCTAATGGTGTTCCAATGGAATCTGTAAGTAAAATGTTAGGTCATAAATCATTAAAAACGACACAACATTATGCTAAAATATTGGATAGAAAAGTAAGCGATGATATGGTAATTTTGAAACAAAAGTTTGCTGATAAAACTAATAGTAACACTTCCAAAAGAATAGCCAATTAGAGCATCTATTCAAAACATATAAGTATATGCTTAAACCCTTGAATATTCAGGGGTTTTTCGTTTATAAATGTTGCTATTTCGTTAATAACTCTCAATAACTTTTCATTTAAAAAAGGTGGTTTTGACGTATATTGTATGTTAGAAATCAGGTAGTTAATACCTATTAATATTTTTTATATAGAATGACATTTGAAGTAATTACAAAGGATGATTTAAAGACTCTAAAACAGGAAATCATTACAGAACTTAAGATAATTTTAGGAAGCCAAACAGAGCAAAAAAAGTGGTTAAAATCAGCAGACGTACGTGAGCTATTAAATATTTCAGCAGGCACGTTGCAGAACTTACGAATCAACGGAACATTACCTTATACCAAAATGGGTAAAACTATGTACTATGAGTATGATGATGTAATCGGAATTTTAACCCAAAACAAGAGTGCTTAATGAAGTTACATTTTTATTTTCCAGAGAATTTAGATTTAGACAATCTAATTGATAACAACTACCCAACATTTAAGCCTTTTGTCAGAGAAAAAGCAAGATACTTACTGCATCTAATTAGTGTAAAACGACTGAATAAAAAAGATTCGGTTACAGAAGAATACACCAAACTTTCATCAAAAATGATGCAAGATATGGTGCATAATTATAAAGACTATTGGGACTATTTTATAAGCGACCTAAAAATTGTTGAGCGAAATGACTCTTACCAAGTAGGTAATAAAAGTAAAGGTTACAAGTTTGTTGAAGAGTATGACAAACCAATAATAAAATCGCCTTTAACGCTACGTGATAGGTCTATTAGAAAAAAGCTGATTACCTACATCAACAGAATAAAATCTCAAAATAGGTCATACACATATCTGTCAAAATGGTTTGATGATAAACTACAAATTGATGAAGAAATATGTGTTTGGGCAATGAATGAGATATTTAAAATCAAACAAGAATTTCCAGAGTTAAGAGATATTAATATTATTACGGGCGAAGAAAAAAGTCCACAAAAACAGAAAGACTTTGCTCTTGGTTCAATACAAAGATTTAAAGAAGCATTAAATCAACCTCGTCGAGATAATAATGTACTGCGTTACCATTCTGTACTTACAAATATGAATAGCATATGCAGAAATGCGGTTACCTACAATGGCGAAGAGTTGTATGCACTCGATTTAAAAAACAGCCAAGTTTTTTTGAGCACAAAACTTTTATCTACTAATTATTTAATAAGAAGCTATGGAGATGGTGCAAAAGTCGACATCATCTTTGATAATCCTATAGAAATGTATAAACGTTTAACTAATCAACCCTTTTTAGAGGTTGATAGTTTAAACTCTAAAGTAACTAAATGTAATTTAAGTAAAACCTCTTACATTATGTTAGGACTTTTTAAAGATAGCCCTTTAAACATAAGGTTTCAGGAATACTTCAGATTGGCTATTAAGGGTAATTTCTACGAGAGTTTAAGAGAAAAGATACATCAGGAGTTAGGCGTGTATATTGAGTCCAGAGGAGACGTTAAGCGTAACGTATTCAAGTTTATGTTTTCAGAAGTACACTCTAAATCAAAGTTTGTGAAACTATTTGAGGAGTTGTTTCCAGAAGTCTATAAAGTGTTTTATGGCATAAAAGAATATGACCATACTATACTTCCTCGCATACTGCAACGTATAGAAAGCAATTTATTTATAGATAGAATTGCAAAGCGTGTCTCAAAAGAATTGCCAAAAGCATCTATTCACACCATACACGACAGTATTGCATCTACTAAAGAATATATTCCTACTATCAGAAAGATTATGGAAGAAGAATTTATAGATGGCATAGGTGCGATTCCTGGTATTAAAGAAGAGCATTGGTGTAAAGCCAATATCATTAAAGAAGTTAATGAGCTAAAACAAAAAGCATTTGCAGTAGCCTCATAATCTACAACTCTATTATTATCCAATTAAACCCAAATTAACCCATTGGTTAGCTTGGGTTTTTTATTGAAATAATATGTATTATAAAAATATAATGTAATACGATGTATTAATACGATGGAAATACTATATTTAACATTCAAAATAATTCCCTATGAACCGTATTAAAGAAGTCCTTGAAGAACGAGGGGTCAAACAGGTATGGCTTGCTGAACAATTAGGCAAGAGTTTCAATACAGTTAATGGTTATGTGCAAAATCGTAAACAACCCAGTATTGAGGTACTTTACGAAATAGCCAAAATTTTAAATATCAACCCAAAGGAATTATTAGACACTAAAAAAATATAATTATCATAAATGGCTACACCTAACCAATTCAATCAGATACTACATAAGTACCGCACCAAATCATTTTCTGAAAGAGATAAAGGAGACAGATTTGAAAGATTAATACAAGCATATTTACAAACAGACCCTACTTATACAAATACTCTAAAGTATGTATGGAAGTGGAATGAGTTTCCTGGTAAAAAGGATTTTGGTGGTAAAGACACAGGTATTGATTTAGTAGCTTTAACTTTTGAAGGAGATTATTGGGCTATACAATGTAAATGCTTTGCAGAAAAAGCAACAATAGATAAAAAGTCAGTTGATTCTTTTCTCTCGACATCAAGTCGAACGTTTAAAAATGACCAACTACAAAGCGTAACATTTGAAAAAAGATTGTGGGTATCAACCACAAATAATTGGGGAAGCAATGCAGAAGAAACAATAAGAAACCAAAACCCACCTGTAACGAGAATTAATCTTACCGATTTAGAACAAGCACCTGTTAATTGGGGAAATCTTGAAAAAGGTATAACTGGTGATTTGTCAAGAACAACTAAAAAGACATTAAGACAACATCAAACGGATGCCTTAAACAATACTCATAATCATTTTTTAGAGAATGATAGAGGTAAGTTGATTATGGCTTGTGGTACAGGTAAAACTTTTACGTCTTTACGTATTGCAGAAAACGAAACAAATGGTAATGGTTTAGTATTGTTTTTAGTGCCTTCTATTGCTTTATTAGGTCAAACATTAAGAGAATGGTCAGCAGATGCAAATGAACCAATTAAACCTATTTGTATATGTTCAGATTCACGTATAACAAGGCAGAGAGGTAACTCAAATGATGATACCGATTTTAGTGTAGTTGATTTAGCATTTCCAGCATCTACAGATGTAAAGAGTGTAATAAAACAATTTAAAGCAATAGATAGAACATCAAAAAAAGGAATGACAGTAGTATTTTCTACCTATCAATCTATTGATGTAATAGCCAATGCCCAAAGACATTTATTAAACGAGAATAACAACAATGCAATTTTCGATTTAATTATTTGTGATGAAGCACATAGAACAACAGGTGTAACATTAGCAGGTAATGATGAATCTGCATTTGTAAAAGTTCACGATAATGATTTTTTACAAGCCAATAAGAGGGTCTATATGACAGCTACACCTCGTTTGTTTAGCGACGATTCTAAATCTAAAGCTGTTATGAATGATGCTGAAATTTGTTCTATGGATGATGAAACAAAATACGGTAAAGAAATGTATCGTATTGGTTTTGGTGAAGCTGTAGAAAAGGGATTGTTAGCAGATTATAAGGTATTGGTACTAACATTAAGTGAAAATGATATACCACAAGCAGTACAGAAAATGGTGGCTAATTCAGAAAATGAAATCAATTCTGATGATGCTTCTAAATTAATAGGTTGTTTAAATGCTTTATCTAAACAGGTATTAGGTGATAATGGATTAATAAAAGATGTTGACCCAGAACCTATGAAAAGAGCTGTAGCCTTTTGTCAGAATATTAAAATCTCAAAAAAGATAACAAACACATTTAATGATACTTCAGATGTTTATTTAGATTCTGTTGAACCAAAACAACGTGAAAAATTAGTTAGTGTTTCATCAAACCACATTGATGGTAGTATGAATGCACCACAACGTGATGAATTATTAGGTTGGTTAAAATCAACATCAGCAGATTCTAACGAATGTAGGATATTAACCAATGTGCGTTGTTTAAGTGAAGGTGTGGATGTACCATCATTAGATTCTGTTTTATTTCTATCTGCTCGTAATTCACAAGTAGATGTAGTACAGTCAGTAGGTAGAGTAATGCGTAAAGCACCAGGTAAAAAATATGGTTACATAATTATTCCTGTGGTAGTTCCTTCTGATGTTGAGCCTTCAAAAGCATTAGATGATAACGATAGATTTAGAGTAGTATGGTCAGTATTAAACGCTTTGCGTGCTCACGATGATAGATTTAATGCAACAATCAATAAAATAGACCTGAATAAAAAGAAACCAGATAATATTTTAGTTGGTGGTGTAACTCACGGTATTGATGGTATAGATGATTCAGATTCTACAAAAGCAACAAGAGAAATAAACAACCAGTTACAAATGCAGTTTGAACAACTGCAATCTGTGGTGTACGCTAAAATGGTACAAAAAGTTGGTGACAGAGTGTATTGGGAAAGATGGGCTAAAGATGTTGCTAAAATTGCAGAAAATCAAATAGACAGAATAAACAATCTTATTAACAGAGAACCTAAATATCAAAAAGCATTTAAAAGGTTTTTAAAAGGACTTCAAAAAAATATAAACCCATCTATTTCAGAAAGTCAGGCAGTTGAGATGTTATCGCAACATATAATTACAAAACCTGTATTTGAAGCATTATTTGATGGATATTCATTTGTTAAAAACAACGCTATTTCAACATCTATGCAAACAATGTTAGATGTATTGGAAGACCAAGCATTAGATAAAGATTCCGAAACATTAGATAAATTCTATCAATCCGTTAAAAAACGTGCAGAAGGTATTGATAATGCAGAGGGTAAACAACGTATAATAATTGAGTTATACGATAAATTCTTTAAAACTGCCTTCCCTAAAATGGTAGAACAATTAGGTATTGTTTACACACCTGTTGAGGTAGTAGATTTTATCATTCATTCTGTTAACAATGTTTTACAAAAAGAATTTAACCGTTCTATTTCAGACGAAAACATTCATATTTTAGACCCATTTACAGGAACAGGAACTTTTATAACTCGTTTACTACAAAGTGGTTTAATAAAGAAAGAAGATTTACAACGTAAATACACCAAAGAGTTACACGCAAACGAAATTGTATTATTAGCTTATTATATAGCTGCTGTAAATATTGAGAACGCTTTTCACGACCAAATAGAACAAGAAGAATCAGAATATACACCTTTTGATGGTATGGTATTGACCGATACCTTTCAATTAGGAGAAACTAACGAAAGTGAAAAACTATTTTCTGAAATGTTTCCTCAAAACTCTAAAAGAGTACAGGCTCAACAAAAAGCACCATTAAGGGTAATAATGGGGAATCCACCATATTCAGTGGGCCAAAAGTCTGCTAATGATAATGCTATTAATCAAGAGTATAAAAAGTTAGATTCGAGAATCTCAGAAACTTATGTAGCTAAGTCTATCACTACCATGAATAAGGCTAATTATGATGCGTATATTAAGGCATTTCGTTGGAGTACTGATAGATTGGACGTTAAAAATGGAGGAATTATTGCTTTTGTTAGCAATGGTTCTTGGTTAGACGGGAATACAACAGCTGGTTTTAGAAAAACTATTGAAGATGAATTTTCAGCTATTTATGTTTATAATTTAAGAGGTAATGCTCGTACATCAGGTGAACAAAGAAGAAAGGAATCTGGCAACGTTTTTGGTGGTGGTTCTCGCACGCCAATATCTATCACTTTATTAATTAAACATCCTGATAAAGCTGACAAAGCGAAAATATATTATCACGACATAGGTGATTATTTAAGCCAAAAAGATAAGTTAGATATCATATCAAACCTTAAATCAATCAATAAAATTGATTGGAAAGTTTTAAAACCTAATAAGGATGGCGATTGGATAAACCAAAGAAATGAAATTTTCGATAATTTGATACCGGTAGGCGATAAAAAGTCTAATACAAATTATTTTAATATTTACAGTAGTGGAGTCGTTACCGCAAGAGATTTTTGGGTATATAATTCATCAAAAAACAAAGTGACTGAGAATATGATTTCTATGATTGATTTCTACAATGGCGAAGTAGAAAAATTAATTCAAGAAAAGAACAATAATTCAAAACTTAAGTCACAGGATTATGTATCAAAGGATCCAAAGAAAATAAAATGGGCTCAAAATTTATTTAAAGATGCAGATAGAGGTTTAAAACATGAATTCAATGAACTTTGGATTAGGACAGCTTCTTACAGGCCTTTTTTTAAGCAGAAGTATTATAATCATAGACCCTTTGTATGGAGTCCCTACCTACAGAATACTTTTTTTCCTGACGGCCCTTATGAAAATATTATTCTAACGATTTCTGGAATAGGAAGTGCTAAAGGGTTTTCTGTATTGTCAACAAATCATATATCAAATTACCATTATTTGGATACTATGGTTTGTATTCCATTATATTACTTTGAAGAAAGAGAACAAGTCCAGAAAAATTTATTTGATGCAACAAGCGAATCTAAATACATTCGTAGAGATGGTGTAAGTAATTTTATTTGGGAACGTGCTAAAAAGCAATATGGTAAATCAGTAACCAAAGAAGATATTTTCTATTATGTTTACGGTATATTACACAGTCCAGATTACAGAGAAACATTTGCAAACGACCTTAAAAAAATGTTACCTCGTATTCCTTTAGTAGATAAACCAAAAGACTTTAAAGCCTTTAGTGATGCTGGCAGAAAGTTAGCAGAATTGCACATTAATTATGAATCTGTAGAAGAATATAAAGATGTTGAGGTACAATTACCAAAGGAACATCTTCAAATGGATGCTTATGAATTTCATAGTGTAACAAAATTACGTTTCCCTAAAAAAGACCAAAAAGAAACCATTATTTACAATTCACGTATTAAAATCAATAACATACCTGAAAAAGCATACCAATATGTAGTAAATGGTAAATCTGCTATCGAGTGGATAATGGATAGATACCAAGTTAAAGTAGATAAAAAATCAGGTATTAAAAACGACCCTAACGATTGGAGTAAAGAAGTAGAAAACCCAAGCTACATTTTAGACCTCATATTGAGCATCATTAACGTAAGTGTTCAAACAGTAGATATAGTAAACGATTTACCAAAATTAAAATTTGATTAATCTTGTCAACGCTACCTACATATTTTTCTTTATCAAAAATCCTAAATAGGGTTAAAACGATTATAGATGAAAATGTAGCAGGTAAAGAATTTTGGTTAAAGGTTGAAATTGCTAATATTAATTTTCATAGATCAGGTCATATTTATCTTGAATTAGCCGAAAATCAAAATGGAAAAACTATTGCTAAATGTAGAGCAATGATATGGAGTTATAATGTGCCTCAAATTCGACAAACTTTAGGCAAAGATTATAGCAATATATTAAAAAAAGGGAATGAGATTTTATGTTATACAAATATTAAGTTTGATAAAGCTTATGGTTTAAGCTTAATATTAACAAATGTTAATTTAGAATTTGCAGTTGGTAATTGTTTGGGTGGTTATGTGTTTTTTGATGACAAATTTGAAAACACAACACTTGAACCACGCTATATAAAACAAGATAAAGTAACAGAAGCAGTATATAGTACTGAAAGTTATATCCTTGAAATCAATTCTAAATCAGGCTTATATCCATTATTTATGGCTTATGGTGTATATAGAAATGCAATAAAAATAGCTTATCCTGATAAAGAGTATAATGAGTTAACTGTTGCTGAACAACATAAAATTTGGGATAAAGTAGTAGCAAATAATGTCTATGTACTGTGTAAAACACCAATGGCAAAAAGTATAACGAAACGCACGTTGGTAGGCTTTAGAGATGTAGCAGTTAACACACGTTACTTTGAAGATTTAGTGCATCAAATAACCGATAGACCAGATAAATTCATCGAAAAAATTAGAAAAGGAAAAACCTACAGAAAAGCAAATAATAATAACGATATGAAATTTAACGCAATAGTTGGCAATCCACCGTATAATTTAATGGATGGTGGTAATAGTGTAAGTGCAAAGCCTTTATACCATTACTTTGTAGATATAGCTAAGAAAATATCACCTGATTATATATCCTTAATTATACCTGCAAGATGGTATGCGGGTGGTAAAGGCTTAGATACTTTTAGAGAAACTATGCTTAATGATAAGAGTATTTCTAAACTATTTGACTATCCAAATTCTAATGATTGTTTTAAAAATGTAGATATTGCTGGTGGGTTATGTTATTTTCTTTGGGATAAAAACTATAGTGGTAAAACCACTATAACTAACTATATAAATAGCGAATTAAGTACAGATACAAGAGACTTAGATGTATTTGATATTTTAATTAGAGACAATAAAGCAATACCAATTTTAAAGAAAGTTGCAGAGCTAAATGAATCTAATAAAACATTAGATAATCTTATTTCAACTTCAAGACCATTTGGTATTAGAGGTTTTTACAAACCTAAAAAACAAGGATTACCTTGTTATTTTACTCAGCGAATAGGTTTAAAATTTGCTTCTGAAAAAGACATAACTGATAAGTTTAAGTATTTAGATAAATGGAAATTTTTAATTCCAAAATCACCTATTGCAGGTCAAACAGATTTTACTAAACCTGTCGGTTTTTATTATGATGGTAATACTCGCATAGCTAAACCAGGCGAATGTTGTACGGAAACTTATTTAGTTGCTTTTTCAGCAGATTCCGAAGAAGAAGTGAAATCTTTCAAATCTTATCTATTCACAAAAGTAGTTCGGTTTTTATTACTGCAAAGGGTTGTTTCACAAGATGTAACAAAAAAATGTTTTGCTTTCATCCCTGATTTAGAAACCTATGAAGGTACATATACAGATCAACAACTATGTCACCTTTGGAACATCACTAACGAAGAATGGAAGTATATAGAAAGTAGGGTAAGAAATATTTAAACCGAATTTGGTTGATATGTTTTTTTAGTTAGTGAACTTGAAAGTTATTTTAAAAGTAATCACAACTATCCGAAAGTTCGATTTTAAAATAGCTTTAGAATCCCTTATTTTTGGTTTGCAGACTAAAAATAATTTTTATGGG
>MDTF01013074.1_pt1 | contig 10699 bp, 9 predicted proteins | sample 811191 | NCBI WGS metagenome assembly MDTF01 (sample SAMN05326649, study PRJNA326480) | marine metagenome | isolation source: seawater | place: Southern Ocean | collected 2011
ATACTCTCTTCTGGTATGAGCTCATGGGATGAATTAGATGCTGCTGTAACAATACTCATCAAAAGATGTGACTTAATTGTAATGCAATGCAGTTCTTTATACCCTTGCCCAGCAGAGTTTGTTGGTTTGAATGTGATAAATGAAATGCAATCCAGGTATCCATGTCCTATTGGGTTTTCAGACCATACTTTAGGTCAAAGTGCGTCGATATCTGCTGTTGCATTAGGCGCAATGGTTGTTGAAAAACATGTGACTTTTTCTAAGTCTATGTATGGCAGTGATGCTGCCCATTCAATGGATATGAAAGAATTTAAGTTATTTTGTAATAATTTAAAGGAAACTTGGCAGATGTTAGAAAATAAAGTTGATAAGGGTGATAATTCAAAATATTTGGATACAAAAAAAATTTTTGAAAAATCAATTGTTACCTCTATGCCAATAGATCGAGGAGCATTAATTGAATTTGAAATGTTGTCTTATAAAAAGCCAGGTGATGGAATACTTGCTAAAGACTATCAAAAAATCATTGGTAAAAAAATAAAGATAACTGTTGAGAAAGATTATAAATTTAAATGGAAAGATTTCGAATAAAGTAGAGAAGTAAGTTGTAATGTTAAATACTATTTTAATTAATAAAGTCAATTTAAAAAATGAAAAAAATATGTGTATTTGTTGGAAATAGAGCAAACTATAGTAGCATTAAGTCTGTGATGAAAGCTATTAAGTCTCATCCTCAACTTGAGCTTCAATTAGTTCTTGGTGCATCTGCACCACTAGAAAGATTTGGTAAAGTTGAAAATTTAATCAAGAGTGACGGCTATACTCCTGATTATATATTTCATAATATTGTGGAAGGTGAAAATCCAGCTACGATGGCAAAATCTACTGGAGTAGGGCTTATGGATGCTTCAATGGTATTTGATAATTTGAAGCCAGATATGCTAGTGGTTGTTGGTGATAGATATGAAATGATGTCTGTCACCCTTGCTGCTGCATATATGAACATTTTAATTGTTCACACAATGGGTGGTGAGGTAACGGGTACAATCGATGAAAGTATTCGGCATGCAATTACAAAATTTGCTCAAATTCATTTCCCTGCTAATGAAGATTCAAGAAAAAGAATTATTAAAATGGGTGAAGATGAGCGGTTTGTATTTAATGTTGGCTGTCCTAGGACTGATTTAGTTGCTGAAGAGTTAGAACATGACAGTTATGATGAATTAACTGGGTTATTCAAGAATTTTGGGGGAGTTGGACAAGTTTTCAACCTTCGTGAAGATTTTTTACTGGTATCCCAGCACTCTGTAACAACTGAATTTGGAAGCAATCGAATTCAAATTGAAGAGACGCTAAAGGCTCTTAACGAGCTAAAAATGCCTACAATAATGCTCTGGCCAAATCCAGATGCAGGTAGCGATGATATATCCAAGGGGATTAGAACCTTTAGAGAAAATCATAATCCCCAGTGGTTACATTTATTTAAAAATTTACCAATAAATATCTATATTCATCTTATGAATATAACTTCTTGTTTGGTTGGAAATAGCAGCTCAGGAATAAGGGATGGGGCTTTTATAGGAACGCCTGTTGTAAATATTGGCTCAAGACAAAATAGAAGAATGAGATGCAATAATGTTCTCCAAGTTGGATATGACTCTGAAGAAATATTGACTGCCATCAGAGTACAAATTAAACATGGAAAATACACCCAAAGTAAAATGTATGGTGACGGCAAATGTGGGCCTAAAATTGCAGAAATATTATCTAATTGCAGTCCGAAAATTCAAAAAACAATAACATATTAATGAAAATATTAGGGGTTATACCTGCAAGGTCAGGCAGTAAGAGGGTTGCTAATAAGAATATAAAAAATCTTAATGGTAAGCCCCTAATAGCGTACACAATTGAAGCTGCATTAAATTCAAATCTAGATCAAGTCATAGTATCAACTGATAGTGAGGAAATAGCCTCAATATCAAAAGATTATGGGGCTGAAGTCTTGATGAGATCAGCTAGTCTATCAAATGATCTTGCACCTACATTGCCAGTTATTCAAGATGCAGTAAAAAAAATAAATGTAAATTTTGATGCCGTTATGACCCTGCAGCCAACCTCACCAATGAGAAATAATTTGCATATTAACCAAGCAATCAAGATTTTCACGAATGATATTAATGCTGATAGTTTAGTGAGTGTTGTTAGAGTGCCTCACAGTTATATTCCTGAAAAGCTTATGAGATATGATGGTAAATATTTAATTGACTTTAATCAACCAAAAAGGTCGCAGGATATGAATGCTATTTATGCTAGAAATGGAGCGGCAATTTATTTAACTAAAGTAACTAAGCTCAAAGAATACATTTTTGGAGGAGTTGTGCTGCCTTACTTCATGGAAAAAGAAGATAGCTTTGATATAGATGATGAGTTTGATTGGAATGTTATTGAAGCTTTTATAAAGTCTTTTTCAAAATGAACATAATTACTGAATTTATACTAAACTGTGAAATTTAATAAATCTAAAACTATAAAAAAAATAATCTTTTTAGAGTAGTGCTTACTATATCAAGAAAAATGAATATGCTAATGCACTAAGATGGTGGATGACGAGGTCAAAATAGATGATGGAGTTAGAATAATTTCTGCCAATAATTCGGTAGTTAAAATAGGTAGACAATCTAAAATTATGTTTTATTCAATTACTATTGGTAGGGATGTTCTTGTAGGAAGTCATAGTTCTATACTACCTGGCTCTATCGTGGATGATGGCTGTATAATCTCAACACATAGTGTGGTTCAAGGAAAACAGGAGAATATGTTATTCTTGCTGGGATTCCTGCTAGGCTAGTTAAAAGAAGAGATTGATTTTGATAAAAATTGTTCATCAGATCACACTTCAAGGTTAAATTCAACAATAAAATAAGGATATTTAATGCCAAAAGTACTTATCACTACCATTCCATTTGCAGATAAAGATAGACTTCCATTAGAGATGTTGGAAAATTCTAATATTGACTACATAATAAATCCTTTAGGTAGGAAACTCACAGAAGATGATTTGGCAGAAATGATCACAGACTTCGATGCTATTATTGCTGGAACTGAGGAAATTACCTCTAAAGTAATGGACCAGGCAACTAACCTGAAAATGATATCGAGAGTTGGAATAGGTTTAGATAGCGTTGATCTTCTTGCTGCTAAAGAAAGAGGAATAAAGGTCTCTTATACGCCTGATGCGCCATCACCTGCTGTAGCAGAATTAACTTTTGGTCTAATTTTTTCTTTGCTTCGCTCAATTCATTTATCTAATTCTCAATTGCATGATGGAAAGTGGAATCGATTCTTTGGAAGGCGACTTTCTGAAGTAACCTTGGGAGTTATAGGTATCGGTAGAATTGGAGGTCGAGTTCTTCGTCGAACCAAACCTTTTGGAACGCCAAAAATATTAGTAAATGACATTGACCCTTCCAAAAGATCTGAGTTGCTGGATTTTAAATTAGACTGGGTTTCTAAAGAGACGATCTACAAAGAAGCTGATATTATAACTATTCATACTCCATTGACTAGTGCTACAAAAAATATGATTAGAAAAGAGCATTTACTTTCTATGAAAAAAGATGCAATTATCATCAATACTGCACGTGGAGGAATTATAAATGAGCAGGATTTATATGAGGTCATGAAGTCAGGACATTTAAGTGGTGCAGCTATTGATGTTTTTGAAAAAGAACCCTATGACGGAAATCTCCATGAAATAGAGCGTTGTATACTGACGGCACATATGGGCTCTATGTCGAATGATTGCAGGACTAAGATGGAGATAGAGGCTACTGAGGAAGCTATTCGTTTTTTAACGGGCAAGGATTTAGAAAGAGAGGCTCCTCAAGAAGAGTATGATGTCCAAAGTCAGGGTTTATAATGCTATTTGCAGCTTATGACCTTTGATTCAGTAGAAAGAAAAATTAATAGAGTTTTATTCTGCACGTCGCCCTTACAGGTAATTAATGCAAGAACAGCGATGGATTATAACGGTGCAAAAGAACACTGCAATGATGTCGTTGTAATAATACATCCATTATTAAATGAGAACTCAAAATCAATGATTAATGATTTTGCAAAAAAAATGAATTTTGATAAAGTAATTGATCTTTCAGGTTTAATAAAAAAACACCCTAATAGTTATCTTAATTCACCTGGCTTACAAGCTTTAGGTAAATTAAAAAAATGGCCTAATAGTGATCAAACCTTTTTTTATAAGATTTCTAATTTTAAGAAAATAGTTTTAAATAGAATTAATGAATATGAAGAATTATCCAAAAATATTATTACCTTACTTCAGGATGAAATTGGTGTAATTGATGAAATTTTTTTTAGAATGAAGTATGCTAATTTAGATTTATTATTTATTAATACTCAAAAAAAAGCTATTCGATATAGTATTGAAGATGGATTTGGAGATTATATTCCTAGCTATTGGTGTTTAATTGCATTTAATAATTATGAAATCAAACATATAACTAGAAGGCTATTAATATCGTGGTCATTATTTTTAGCTTCAATAATTTATAAAAGAAGTTTTAAAAAAAGTAGAGATATTTTTTTAAAATTTGGTTATTTTAATAACAACAGCTATTCAAATTTAAAAATTAGAAAAAGAATCTATGTTGGAGATTATTTTAAAAAAAATATTTTGAAATTAGGTAAAAATTTCTTACAAAATAATAAGATTAAAGTTATTATTCTTGGCACACTCCAGGATGCTAGATATAGATTTAATATAAATAGAGAGATTGAAATTTATAATTGTGTTGTCAAGCAAATTTCTCATAAATATGGAATTGATGCTAATGAAATATGGTACAAGCCCCATCCAAGACTAACTTATAATGATTATAAGATTAAGAAGGAAAAATTGCTTTGCTCAAGCTATAATTATAATAATAGCTCGATTGCAGAGGTTGAATTACTTAATGAAAATTTAAAAGCGGTATATTCTATGAACTCAACAACTATCTACTATTCAAAAAAAATATTTGATGTGGAATCATATTTGATTGATATAAGAAATGAAGGTTGTCATCCAGCTAGTTATAAAAAAGCATATTATCTTGCTAAAAAATTAAATATTGATGCTGTTCATATTTAAATATTCTATGCAAAAAAATAGTACAAAATGAATGTTATTATTCTTACTGGGAATGAAACCCGCCATAAGTTTTTTAGAATAAAAATGGCTTTGGATAAGAGAATAAATGTTCTTTCTTCATATTGTGAGGGCGAAGAAAAAAGTTTGAAAACTCGTACTCAATCTAATCCAGACGCTAGCCCTATTGAATTAATGCATGTTGATGCACGAACTCAGGCCGAAGATGACTTCTTTGGTATTTCGCTAAAAGTGATGAAAGATTTATCCAATCCAAAGGTTATTAAAAAAGGCGAGATTAATAGTTCTCAAATAGTTAAAGAAATTTCAGCATTGGATGGAGATGTTATAGTTTGTTACGGGTCTTCCTTAATTAAATCAGAGCTATTAGAAATTTATAAAGATAAATTTCTTAATGTTCACCTTGGATTATCACCTTACTATCGAGGAAGTGGTTCAAATGTATGGCCTTTAATAAATGAAGAGCCTGAAATGGTTGGTGCAACGTTTATGTTTATAGACTCAGGTATTGATACAGGTGAAATTATTCACCAAGTTCGTGCAGATATCTTTCTTGGAGACAGTCCTCATAGTCTTGGTAATCGTTTAATTGCTAAAATGACAGATGTTTACTGTGATATTGTTACTAATTTTGAACATCTTACAAGTGAGATCCAACCAGTTTCTGATGGTAAGTTATTCTACATTAAAGATTTTAGTAAAAAAGCTTGTGAGAAATTATATAAAAACTTTTCAAATTTTATGATTAGAGATTACATTGAAGCATTTGACAATAAGGAGCTTCCTTATATTGTAGAAAATAAGGGTCTCAATAGATGAAAGCAATAATGTATCACTATGTTCGTAAATTCGATAAGATACATCCTAACTTTAAATTCCTTGATATTGATAGTTTTCGAAAACAACTTGATTATTTTGAGCGAAAGTTTGGATTTGTTAATTATCAAGAGTGGATAGATTATATCGAAAATGGAAGAGTCCCCAAAGTAAATGGAAAGGTCTTATTAACTTTTGATGATGCAATGAAGTGCCATTTTGACTATGTTTATCCAGAGCTTATTAAGCGAGGACTGTGGGGTATTTTCTATGTACCAACCCAGCCTTATTCTTCTGGAAAAATATTAGAAGTTCATCGTATTCATTTGCTTTGTGGGGCATTTAATGGCGAAGAGCTATTTCAATTCTTGAAAAGCCTAGTTTTTGAAGAAATGATTCCAGATGAAAAACGTAAGGAGTTTGTAAATATGACTTATACATCTCAAATAAATTTTTCCGGTGTTTCAGAATTTAAAAGGTTGCTAAACTATTTTGTTGATTACCAATATCAGGAGGATCTAATCAGTTCTGTTGCATCTCACTTTGGGTATGAATTTAATGTATCAAATTTTTATGTCGCTAAAGAAAATCTCAAAATAATGAGCCATAATGGAATGATAATTGGCTCTCATAGTGACAGTCATCCTGTGATGAGTAAACTTACAGAAAATGAACAAAAACATCAAATAGTTGAATCTTTTCGTTTTTTAGATGGTATTGGTGTCATTAAAAACAAAAGCTATTGTCATCCTTATGGAGGATTTAAATCATACGATAAAAATACGATTAACCTTCTTAATCAAAATGAAGTTGAATATTCATTTAGTGTAGAGCCCCGTGAAATAACATATAATGACATTAGGATATCGAAGCAAAGCCTTCCTCGTTTTGACTGCAATAAATTTCCATATGGTAGTGTAGCTTAGCTATATTATTTAATCTAAAAAAAAATAAATGAATAATATCTGTTTTTATTTTACGACTTTTACTAGTTCATATGAGTCTATGTGGGCTGACTGTTTTAATGAGCTAGCTCATGAAATGGATTGTAATTCATATACTTTATTTGATCATAAAAAAGAATTTGATATTTTTAGTAAACTCAGTTTAGATAAAACTTATCATAAAATTATTGATATAAATGCACTTAATATCAGTCAGCTAAAGTTGAAAGAAAAAGAAGAAATCATAAATAAATACAGTAAATACAACTTGCAGCAATTAAGATTTCATAATTTTAGAAATAATGAGAGCTTTGATGAGTATTCATTTATGGATATAAGCTGCTTCTTAATTAAGAAGTATGAAAATTTTTTGAAAAAGAGAGAGATTAAAGTTTTATTTATTATGGAGCCAAAAAATTTAAAAATAACCTCTAATGCTATTATTATGGAAATGGTTTGTAATGAATTAGGTATAAAGGTTAGATTGATGCAAGCGATTGGTGGATGGGGTAATGTTGGTATTTTCAATAACTTACATAGATCTTCTGTCAAAAGAAATAAAACTTATAAACAGAATCTTAAGCTAGCATTATCGTTAAAGCAAGAAAAGAGGGTTACTGATTATTTTGAGGAATATGATAAATTTAAGTCTTCAGAATTTGTAATTAAAACTATTTATAAAAAAACCCTTTATAAAAAAATCTCAATTAAGTCTTTTTTAAAAAAGATAAAATCATCTTTAAAGAATACAATCTTTAAACCAAAATTCAATGTTAAGTATTTATATGATGAATATGATATTTATAACAATAAGTTCATCCTATTTTTACCAAATAAAGTCAATAATAAAAGAGCAAGATATCTTTCCCCATTCTATTCAAATCACTTAGCTATTATTCAGAATTTACTTATTTCTTTGCCTGCATCTCATTCATTGGTAATTAAAGATCATCCTCATTCAATGACAGGTAATTTTGACGAGTCCATGGTGAATCTTGTTAAAAATTCTGATAATTGTTTTTATATTAATCCAGCTATTGAAACTTTGGGAGTTGTTGAAAATGCTGATATTGTTTTATCTACCGCAAGTACCTCTGTGATTGAGGCATTAATGAAGTTTAAGCATGTCATAATGTTTGGGAAAAATTTATTTACGTTTGGAGAATATGAGGCTCCAGTAAAAAGAGTTACTAATTTTGAGGATTTACCAGAGATACTTAGTAGCTGCATAAACTCACCACCACCAAAAAAAGAAATAGTGGCCTATTTTCATGCCTTAATGACACATACAAGTAGAATTGGAGATGATGATGATGATTGGAGTGATATGCCTAATTTTAATGGCGCGGATTTTGATAAAAAGAGAATTATGATGATAAAAGAATCTATCAGGTCTGCATTGAAAAATGAAGAAGTGATGTAAAATTCATACTTTTTTAAAGATAGAATCGTTTACGTCTTAATATAATTATCATTATGAGTAGTATAAATAAAATATTTGCAGGTGGTGCAGTCATGAGTGGTAAGAGTACTCTTTGGCGCCTGCTGGATGGACATTCATCTATTGTATCTAATGCTATGCATAGTAATATTGGATATTTTATTTTAAATGAGAATTGTAAAAAATTTTTTTTAAGAAAATTATCTGCCCTTTCTAAAGCGCCACTTAATTATGTTCCAACTTGTAAGATTTCTTATCATACTGGTGAAGTTGCATTGGTAGATGTAGGGACTTTTTTTTATGGGCTTTATTCCTTTTCAAGCTATAGAGGTTTTTATAGCTGGTCAAAAGGTGGGTCTATGTTTGTAAATATGAAAGAGGGATTGAATGAAAGGTTTCCTTTTGTTTTTGACATCAAAGGTTTTGAAGAAACATTAGAGAGAGAGTTGTTTAGTGGAAAAAAAGTATTTACTGAAGAAGAAGTATTAGATGTTATTTATTCTTCTTATATTACTAACCTTGATAAGACATTGACTACTAATAATTTAAAACAAAAAACTTACTTTGTAGATACTCTTATAAATGGTATTGATTCATTAAGAGCAGTAGCAACAAAAGTGCCTGGAGCAAAAATTATAATTATGGTAAGGGATCTTGAGTCTTTAATCTTTGCAAATGCTACAAGAATTATGAGTTACAAGGGAGAAGTAAAACTAAATACTAATGCCTTTAAAAAAGTTCTATTTAGTCAGTATAAGGAGGTGAAAAAATTTCGTATTTTTCTTGATGATGCCTCTAAACTTGACGCCACTAGCGAAAATGTAACCTTAGTAAATTTTAATGATTTGATCTTAGATACAGAAAATACAATGAAAGAATTGGCAAAATTTATTGGTATTGAGTATGAGCCAATTCTTGCCCTTCCTTCAATTAATGGAAATTTAATAAATAGTGACGAATATAAAATCATTGAAAGTATTAATGATGATCCTAATGATAATCTTAATCTGGCAGATTTAGATTTATTAAAGTATATTGTCTCTGGATATAATAGACAATATTCTTTTTTAAAAAATTTCTTAATATTTCTTCGTATGATTTACTGGAGATATTTGCCAATAATGTTCAAAGAAATGGGACGATTATTAAATTTCATAGTACCTAATAAAATCTATATAAAAATTCATTTAATTATTAAAAGAATGGTAATGAAAAGTGATTAAAAAGTGATGAATATCAAACCATTGGGAAAATTAATGATAATTCTTATAATTGCCTCAATACAGTAGATATTGATTTATTAAAGTATTTTGTCTTAGGTTATAATATATTACGTTATTTTTTAAATATTTCTTTGTATAATTAATTGGAGATATTTCCCATTAATAATCAAAGAAATGGGTCGATTGTTAAAAGTCTTATTGGCCAGTAATGTCTATAAAAAATTTATTTTTTCTTTACGAGAACAAAAATGGGAACACTTAGAGATCTCAATCCTGATCCTCGATTTACCAAGTCTCTGGTCGATGGAAATTTTTTTAATAAAGATCATCTAGTTCTTGTCGATGTTGGAGCAAGAAAGGGTTTTGAAAAACATTGGGATAACTACGCTGATCAAATTAATCTTATTGGATTCGAGCCTAATGAGGAAAGTTATAAAGAATGTGTAGAGAAAAAGTCCAACTTACAAACCTCCTATTATCCTTTTGCATTAGATAGAAAAAAAGGAGAAAAAGACTTTTATATTACTTCTTATTTATCAGCGTGTGGGTTTTATAAACCTGATGAAAAAATGATTAAAAAATTTGGGTCAGCAGATACTTTTAATGTCACAGAAGTAATTAAAGTTCCCACTATTGATTTGGATTCTTTTTGTGTTGAATATAACATTCAAAATGTTGACTTTATAAAGTTAGATACTGAAGGATCTGAGCTTGATATTTTAAAAGGAGCTGAAAAAACTTTAAAGAGCTCTGTAATAGGAATAAGTATTGAGGTTGAGTTTATAAAAATGTATATTGATCAGCCTTTATTTTCTGATATTGATCAATATTTGAGGTCACTCAACTTTGAACTTTATGATCTTGATCTTAATAGGAAAACTAGAAGTAGTCTATCGCCTTATTCAAGTTCAAATTTAGGGATTGGTCAGCTTGTTCAGGGACAAGCTCTCTACCTTCGTGACTCAGCTAATGAGTTAGAAGACTACGACTTAAATAAGAAATTTTGGAATAAGACAAAAATATTAAAAATGGCTAGTATCCAGGAGCTATTTAATTTGCCTGATTGCGCTATAGAGCTTATTCAAAAAAGTCAATCTTTAGATATTATTAA
>MDTF01015359.1_pt1 | contig 10699 bp, 9 predicted proteins | sample 811191 | NCBI WGS metagenome assembly MDTF01 (sample SAMN05326649, study PRJNA326480) | marine metagenome | isolation source: seawater | place: Southern Ocean | collected 2011
TATAAATCAGAAAATTATATCTGTTATTAATGAAAATAGAATTAGCAAAAACTGAAATTATACATTTTGTTGGAATTGGTGGGATTGGTATGAGTGGTCTTGCCCTTATAATGAAAAGAATGGGTTTTAATGTTCAGGGTAGTGATGTTGTCATTAATAAGAATATTGAAAGACTAAAAAAAGATAAGATTAAAGTTTCAATTAAACATCTAAAAAAGAATATAATGAACGCTACTATCGTAGTGATTTCATCTGCTATCAAAAAAAATAACCCGGAATTAATTGAAGCTATAAAAAAACAACTTCCGATTTATAAACGTGGAAAAATGTTAGCTAATATTGTGTCTTTAACCAAAAATATTGTTGTAACGGGCTCTCATGGTAAAACTACTACAACATCTTTATTAGCTGCAATTTTTTCAAAAACTGATTTAGACCCAACTATCATAAATGGTGGCGTTCTTAACGCTATTAAAAGTTCAGCAAAACTTGGAAAAAGTGATTGGTGTATACTAGAAGCAGACGAGTCAGATGGTAGTTTTATTCATGTACCACCAACTTATTCCATTATTACGAATATAGATCGTGAGCATATGGATTATTACAATTCAATGAATGATCTTAAAAATTTATTTATAGAATTTATTAACAAAGTTCCATCTTTTGGAAAATCATTTATCTGCATTGATGATAAGAATAATAGAGATCTATTAAAAAAAATACAAATAAAAAATTTTTACACATACGGAGTAAGCTCAAAATCACAATTTCGGATTAAAAATATTAAACAAGTAAGAGAGTTTTCTGAGTATGATCTGGCAATTAATTTACCAGGAAAAAAAAATATAGTTATTAAAAAAATTAGAATACCTCTCCTTGGAATGCATAATATTTTAAATTCAACTGCGGCTGTAGCAGTAGCATTAACGATTGGAATTTCTCAAAATATTATTAAAAATGGATTGAAAGAATTCGAAGGAGTTCAAAGAAGGTTTAACAAAATTTTTACATATAGAGAAGCTAGCTTTTACGACGACTACGCTCATCACCCAACAGAAATTAAAGAAGTTTTAAACGGAGTTAGGGCTGCCTACAAGACAGAAGATGTTATATGTATATTCCAGCCTCACAGAATATCTAGATTAAAAGATCTTAAAAAAGAATTTAGCCTCTCATTTAAGAAAGCAGATACTGTAATTTTATGCCCGGTTTATGCAGCAGGTGAAAAAATAAAATTAGGATTTAATTACAATAACTTTGCAAGAGATATTATTAACAACTCAAAGGTCAAATTATTTATGGTTAATGATCAATATGAGTTATCAAAATTAATAAAAAATACTGTCTATGGGAAAAAAATAGTTATAGGTATGGGGGCAGGCACTATTTCATCATGGATGAAAGAACTGCCAAGTTTAATATGAAGATATCAGAAGAGATAAAAAAATTTTCAGCAGAAGTTAGTAGTAAAGTTTATTTTGATTATGATTTAAAAAAGAGTAATTGGTTTAATATTGGTGGTAAGGCTAAAATTTACTTTAAACCTGATAATTTGCCAGATCTGATATTATTTTTAAGAAGGTTTGGAAATAAAGAAAAAATTCACATTTTAGGAGCAGGATCAAATACACTTATAAGCGATAATACCTATGGTGGTGTTATTATAAAATTAGGAAAAAATTTCTCTAATATTTCAATATTACCCAATGGTGTAATAGTTGCAGGCAGTGCTTGTCTTGATAAAAAATTATCAGATTTTGCTTTAGAAAATGAAGTGGGCGGTTTTGAGTTTTTAGCATGTATACCGGGGACTATTGGTGGAGGGCTAAAGATGAATGCAGGATGCTTTAATAAGGAGTTTAAAGATATACTGATCTCAATACAAGCTATTGATAAAGAAGGCAAAGTTTTAACAATGCCAGCAGATAAAATAATTTTTAAATATAGAAGTAATGATTTGCCAGATGATTTAATATTTTTGAGTGCTTCTTTTAAAGGTGAAAAAAAAAATAAAGATAAAATTAAAGAAGAAGTTTGTGAATTAAAAATAAAAAAGGAAAGTGCTCAACCAATAAAAATTAAAACAAGTGGTAGCACATTTAAAAATCCAATTAATCAGTCTGATAAAAAAGTTTGGCAATTAATAAAAGAATCAGTTCCATTAGACACAAGTTTTGGAGACGCTTGCATTTCAGATAAACATTGTAATTTTTTTGTAAACAAAAATAATGCCAGCTTTAATGATATGAATAAATTGATAAAATTTGTTCAAGATGCTGTTCAGAAAAAAACGGGTATTATTTTAGAAAAAGAAATTAAGATACTGGAATAACTATGAAAAAAAAGATTTTAGTACTTTGTGGAGGAATATCTAAAGAACGTTTGATAAGTTTGGATACAGGAAATCAAGTAGCTAAAGAATTAAAAAAAAATAAATATAGTGTTATAACTTGTGAGCCAGATCACTCTTTATTAAAGAATATAAAACTATTTGGACCAGATATAATTTTTAATGCATTACATGGACAATTTGGAGAGGATGGTTATATTCAAACAATTTTAGAAACTCAAAATATTCCATATACTCACTCGGGAGTGATTGCCTCCTCCATAGCAATGGATAAAGAAATATCAAAAAAAATTTTTATTAAAAATAAAATATTAACTCCAAAATATATTAAATTTTATTTTAAAAATTACAAAAAAAATATTATCAAAATTATTGAAAAAAAATTAAAATTTCCTGTTGTAATAAAACCGATCAACGAAGGATCAAGTGTACACGTGTATATTTGTACTAAAAAAAATATAATCAAAAATTTAAGAGTATTAAGGATGTACAGTCAAATTTTAATTGAAGAATTTATTCCTGGGAGAGAGATTCAAGTGGCTATAATGGGTAACAAAACACTTGGTGTGATTGAATTGGAACCAAAAAGAAAATTTTATGACTATGAAGCAAAATATAATTCAAAAGCAAAAACTAAACATATAATACCTGTCGATTTAAGCAAAAACGATTTAAAGAAAATTACTGAGATTACATCTAAAGTTCACAAAATTATTAAATGCAGGGGGATTACAAGATCTGATTTTAAGTTTTATAAAGGTAAGTTTTATTTATTAGAAATCAATACTCAGCCTGGCATGACAAAACTTTCGCTAGTTCCAGAAATTGCCAACCATGTGGGCATAAGTTTTATAAAATTAATTGAATGGATTCTAAAAGATGCTTCAATTAATAGATAAAAAAAAAAAGATACTAATATACTTAATATTCCTACTTATATTCAGCACCACCAGTGGAAAATTTTTTCAAAATCAAAAGGGATATTTATTTATAATTGACACAATTAAAGTTCAAGGATTATCTAGCCATGAAAATAAAAAAATTTTTGATCAATTAAACAATCTATTATTTAAGAATATTTTAATTATTAGAAAAGAAGAGGTCAAAGAAGTTATAGAGCAACACAATATTATAGAAGAGTATAGTGTCAAAAAAATTTACCCATCAACTATCAAAATAGATATTAAACCAACTAAATTTATTGCCAGAGTTTCATATGACAAAAATTTATTAGTTGGTGCAAATGGAAAACTTATTAAGAAAAAAATAAATGGTGAAATTTTACCTTTTATATTTGGTGAATTTAACTCTAAAGAGTTTTTAATTTTAACAAAAATAGTTGAATCCTCTAAGTTTAACTTTGCAGAATTTAAGACTTTATATTTTTTTCCCTCACATAGATGGGATATTTTAACTAATGAAGGTATTTTAATTAAACTACCAAACACAAATTTCTCTAGTTCACTTAATCTGGCTCACAAGGTGATAAGTAATGATTTCTTTAAAGAAAAAAAACTCATTGATTTAAGAGCAGATAGACACTTAATAGTAAAATAATGAATAACAAAAACTTTCAAACATATTTTGATTATGGTTCATCAAAAATTAGAGCAGTAGTGTTCAATAAAAATAATCATAATGAGATTTTTTGTGAAGATAATAAACTTTCTTCAGATTGCTTAAATTTAGATTTAGAAATTCAAAAAATTATTTCATCTATGGAAAAAAATACTAATGAATATATAGACGCAATAAATTTAATGATTGATAGCTCCTATATGTTAACTATCGCTATTTCAGTATTTAAAAAACTTGATGGATCCAGATTAAAAAAAGAAGATATTCAATTTTTAATTCAAGAAGCAAAACAACAAATACTAAGAAATTATCCCAATCAAAACATTCTCCATATCATTGTTAAAAATTATTCCATTGACGGTGATAATTTTATATTTTTGCCACATAACAAGATTTGTAGTAAATTATCTTTAAGTATAACATTTATTTGTTTACCAAAAAATATTATTGAAAAAACAAAAAAATTATTTTCAAAACTTGGAATTTCTATAGATCAGTTCCTTTGCTCTAGTTACGCTAAAGCTTCAAATTATAAAAATAATTTTGAAAATTCTGAAAGTATATTATTTGTTGATATGGGCTTTAATAGAACATCAATAACCTTTTATGAAAAAAACGAGTTTAATTTCTTTGAGGTTTTACCAATTGGTGGCAATCATATTACAAAAGATATTTCAAAAATTTTAAATATAGATCATGCCAAAGCAGAAAAAATTAAATTTAATTTTGATAAAAAAGAAATTTTCTCAAATACGACCCAAGCATCACTTGAATTAATACAAAAAATTATCCTTTCAAGAACTGAAGAAATTTTAGAGTTATCTATTAATTTTATTAAATCTAGCACTGATTTTATTGATAAATCTAAAATTAAATTAGTTTTAATGGGTGAGGGATCAAAAATTTTAGATAATAAATTCCAAGACAAAATTTCTTTCTTTAAGGAAATAAATTTACTTGAAGAATCAACCTTCGAAATTTGCAGGTCTGGCCTCAGATTAAATAACGGGTCAAACAAACAGGAAGTTGTATTAGTTCCTAGAATATTGAAAAAACAAGGTTTTTTTGAAAAATTATTTCACTTTTTTAACTAAATTAGTATTTTACTGTAACATTTCTTGTTTTTCAAAATCATAAGAGAATATTTATAAGTTACTTAATGTCAGTATTAAGTCAAAAAACTATAAAAAGTAACATCACCTTAAATGGAATTGCTTTGCATAGTGGTTTCAATGTTAATCTAACCATCAAGCCTGCAAAAGCTAATGCAGGAATAATCTTTAAAAGAATAGATTTAAAAGAAAATAATATTATTGTACCCAATATTTTTAATGTTAGTAGTGCAATTTTTTGTACAACAATTTCAAATGATCAAGGAGTTAGTGTTTCAACTATAGAACATTTGATGGCTGCTTTTTACGGAATGGGGATTGATAATGCTTTAGTTGAAATTGATAACCATGAAATACCAATACTAGATGGTTCTGCAAAAATATTTGTAGAGGAGATTAATAAAGTTGGTATCAAAATCGGAAATGAACCAATTAAAATTATTAAGATTGAAAATAAAATTGAATTCAAAGACGGAGAAAAATTTATTTCAATTGAACCAAGTAAAACTAGTTTAGATATTGATTTCGAGCTTAAATATGAGAACTGTTTAATTGGAAATCAAAGAAACTCAATTAAGGTTTATGAGTCAGACCTAAGTGATATTTACAACTCTAGAACATTCTGTTTATATGAGGATATTGAAAAATTAAAAGAAATGGGCCTAGCTAAAGGTGGAAGTCTTGATAATGCAGTGGTTGTAAAAAAAAATGAGGTTTTAAATACAGATGGTTTAAGAAACGAGAAGGAATTTGTAAACCATAAAATTTTAGATTGCATGGGGGATTTATACTTAGCCGGTTACAAAATAATAGGTAAGATCATTTGTTCCCAAGGTGGTCATAAACTAACAAATCAATTATTGAGAAAGGTCTTTAAAAATAAAGAAAATTTTTCTATTTTAGAAATCCAAGAGAAAAACATTTCACATGCTTTTATCAATAAAAGTCATTTGAGATCTATTGCATAAAAGTTTAGAATTCTAAAAAATTTCTGCTAGAAGTTATTAATAAAATGTTAAATAAATATTTATTTTTTCTTATTGTTTTTTTAATCATCGGTTGTTCAGGCAAAGAAGAAAAAGTAATCTCAGTCTTAGGGGAAGATAAGATAGAGCAGCAAATGATTGAATCCTATAATAAAGGATTAGAGGCATTTAAAGCCAGAGATTTTCTTTTGGCTGCAAAAAAATTTAGTGAAGCAGAGTTGCTTTTTCCACAGTCAGAATGGGCTGCAAAAGCTTCTCTAATGTCAGCGTACTCATATTATACAGATGAATATTATAATGACTCAATCTTTCAACTTGAGCAATTTATAAAAGTTTATCCAAGTAATTCCAGAATATCTTACGCACATTATCTATTGGCAATGTCATTTTACAATAAAATTGTAGATGAAAAAAAAGATTTAAAACCATTAATAGAGTCTAAAAAAAAATTTATTTTTATTATAGAAAAATTTCCAAATACAGATTTTGCACTAGATTCTAAGTTTAAATTGAACTTGATAGAAGAAACTTTAGCCTCAAAAGAAATGTTTGTTGCAAAACATTATATAAAAAAAGGAAAATGGATACCTGCTATTAACCGATTGAAATTTATCTTAAAAGAATATGAAACAACCATTTATGTTGAGGAAGCAATATTAAGATTAGTAGAGATATATTATAAAATTGGATTAATTGATGAATCAAAAAAATATGCTAATTTACTAGGTTACAATTATGCATCTAGTGAATGGTATGAGCAGTCTTATAGAATCTTTAATAAAGATTACGAAGATCCATATAAAAAAATTAAAAAAAAAACAAAATTAGAAAAACTAAAATCTGTTCTAGATTAATATGAATACTAAGTTAATTGAAGAAAAGTATTTAAAAAAGATAAATCAATTTATAAGACATAATAAATCATATTATTTAAAAAGTAATTCTATAATTAGTGATAGAGATTTTGATAGTTTAAAAAAAGAAATACTTGAATTAGAAAATAAATATAAATTTTTAAACAATAAAGATTCACCCTCATTGTCTATAGGGTTTAAACCTTCAAAAAATTTTAAAAAAGAGAAACACAAAGTTTCAATGCTTTCATTAGGAAATGCTTTTGATGAAAATGATCTGATTAGTTTTGAAAAAAAGATATTAAATTTTTTAAGCTTAAAAGATTCTAACAAAATTGAATACAGTGCAGAACCTAAAATTGATGGAATATCAGCCTCATTAATATATTTAAATGGAAAATTTATGAAGGGACTTTCTAGAGGAGACGGCACGGAAGGTGAGGATATTACTCAAAATTTAATGACTATTAAAGATATACCACAAGAAGTATTTAAAAAGAATTTTCCAGAAGAAATAGATATTAGAGGAGAGGTATTTATAGAAAATAATGATTTTAAAAAAATTAATGAAAAATTTGCGAATCCAAGAAATGCTGCTTCTGGATCATTAAGACAAAAAAATGCAGCAGTTACAGCAAAAATACCACTAAAATTTATTGCATACACATATGGATATGCAAAAAAAATGAATATTAATAATCAAGTAGAATTTTTAGAAAATTTGAAATTATGGGGCTTTAAAACAAATCCATTTAATAAGAAACTAACAAATATTAAAAATTTGATATTGAATCACAAAGAATTAGAGGAAAAACGAAAAGAAATAGCTTTTGATATCGATGGCGTTGTTTACAAAGTAAATAATTTTGATTTACAAAGAAGACTGGGCTTTGCTACCAATTCTCCAAGGTGGGCAATAGCACATAAATTTTCAGCCAATAGTGCAATTTCAGAAATAATAAATATTGAGATTCAAATTGGTAGAACAGGTGCCCTCACACCAGTTGCAAAGATTAAACCTATTAATATTGGGGGTGTAATGGTTTCTAATGCATCACTCCATAATGAAGATGAAATAATTAGAAAAAATATAAGAGTTGGAGATACAGTTACAATTGAAAGAGCTGGGGATGTAATACCCCATGTAGTATCTGTAGACTTAAAAAAGAGAAAAAAAAACTCAGAAAAATTTATCTTTCCGTTAAATTGTCCATCATGTGGTAACAATACAATAAAGGATTATAATGAGTTAACAAAAAGACAAGATGCAGTGAGAAGATGTGCCAGCGAAGGTTATGAATGTGAAAAGATAGCAATAGAAAAAATTAAACATTTTGTATCAAAAGAAGCTTTCAATATAGATGGTTTAGGTAAAAAAATTGTTGAAAATTTTTGGAATTTAAAATTAGTTAGATTGCCACAAGATATTTTTAACCTAAATTATAATAAAATAGAACAATTAGAGGGCTGGGGAAAATTGTCCATAACAAATTTAAAATTTTCGATTGATCAAAAGAGAAAAATTTCTCTTGAAAGATTTATCTATTCATTGGGAATAAGACATATAGGGCAAGAAAATGCTAAATTAATCTCCAAACATTTAAAAACTATTGAGAAATTTATTAAATTACAAGAGGGTAATAATATAGAAAATTTATTAAATATAGACGGAATAGGTATCACACAAATTCAATCAATTAAAAAATTTTTTTTAAATAAGACAAGCCTAAAAGTTTTATCTGAATTAAAAAAAAACCTTTTGATAGAAAATGCAATTTTAATAAATGCTAAAGGTTCATTAAAAAATAAAACTTTTATGTTAACAGGTAAGCTAAATGGAATTAGTCGCGCAGAAGCTAAATCTTTAGTTGAATTAAATTCTGGAAAAATAATTAGTAATGTCAATAAAAAGCTTGATTTTTTAGTAACAGGGGAAAAACCTACTATGAAAAAAATTAAAACAGCTACAGAATTAAATATAAGGATTATAGATCAAAAAGAGTGGATGAAAATGCTAAATAAGAGTGGCTAACCACTTTCTTTCTTTTTTACTTAACAAAGAAGAATATTCTGAATAAATATTTAAATGATATCTAAACAAGTAATCTTTTTCAATTTTATTCAATAAATTATAATTAATCAATTCTTTTTCAATAGGAGCCAAGGTAAGGTTTTCAAATCTTAATTTACTTTTTATTTGTTTAACATACACTAGATTTTCTATTCTAATCCCAAACTTATCTTTTTTATAATATCCAGGCTCATTACTTAAAATCATACCCTTTTCAATTTTTATAGAATTATATTTAGATATTGATTGGGGCCCCTCGTGTACATTTAAAAAAAAACCAACTCCATGACCAGTGCCATGTGCATAATCCAAACCTTCCTTTTTCAAATTTTTTCTTGCACGCACATCAATTTTTTTACCAGTATTATCTTTATTCAAATTAGTAAGGGCAACAGCAATATGACCTTTTAAAACATTAGTGAAAGCATTTTTTATGTTTATTTTCTGATCAGAAAAACAAAGTGTTCTAGTAACATCTGTAGTTCCATAGTGATATTGTCCACCTGAATCACATAGAAAAATATCTTTTTTATTAATCTTTTTAGTAGTTTGTCTTTTAGCCCTGTAATGAACAATAGCACCATTTGAACCTGTTCCAGCTATTGTATTAAAACTTGGAAATAAATAATCACTGTTAAGTTTTCTAAATTTTTCTAATTTATTTTGCGCCTCAACCTCAGTTATTATTTTTTTATTTACATTTTTGATCCAATAAATAAATCTAGTCAAAGCTAAACCATCTTTTTTATGGGCTTCAATCATATGCTTAATTTCACAGGAATTTTTAATAGATTTTAATTTATAAATGGGATCATCTTTATATAAAATTTTAAATTTTGAATTAATAATATTTTCATAGAAAACTGAACAAGTCTTGTCATCGATTATAATATTTTTCTTTGTTAGTTTATTAATTAAATTTGGAAGGTCATCAATGTCAATAATTTGTTTTTCTTTTATTTTTTTTTGTTTAATAATTTTTTCTACATTATATTTTTTAGCAATCAAAAATAATTTTTTATTCTTATCGATAATTAGTCTAGCATTAGGTATTGGACTATTTGGATTATCGTATCCTCTTATATTTAAAAGCCAGGCAACATTTTCTGGAGCACTAACAAATAAATAATCAGCTTTATTTGACTTAAGAAAATTTACAACTTTTAAAATTTTTGAATTATGAGTTTCACCTGCTATATTTTTTTCTAGAGAGTAAAATGGCCTTGTTTTTATTTTTTTATATTTGAATATTTGATCAATCAAGTTTTTATTAACTGAAATAAGATTATTATTTGAAAAATAACTTTTAAGGTTTTTGGATGTAAATAGTTTTGGGTCATACCCCAAATTATGATTTTTAATAACTTGATGTGGTAATTTTTTGTGAATTTCAATTATTTTAAAATTTTTAGCACACTCTTGTTTTGCTTGAATAGTGTATCTTCCGTCAACAAATAAATAGTTACTATTTATTAAAATAACTGCAATACCTGCGGAACCTGAAAAATTACTAATATTGTTTAGTCTATCATTTTTAGCATACTCAGAAAAATACTCATCATTTTTAGGTACAATATAACCATCGATTCCAAGCTTCTTGAATTTTTCTCTTAAAATTTTAATTTTATTATTAATCATTTGATTTTTTTTTGATACCTTATCCAACCAGGGCTTCTTTTTCCTTGCTCAACTTCAAAGTCTTGATTGAATTCAAAGTCATTATCGTCATCTTTAGATTCATCAAAAAA
>MDTF01012053.1_pt1 | contig 10696 bp, 9 predicted proteins | sample 811191 | NCBI WGS metagenome assembly MDTF01 (sample SAMN05326649, study PRJNA326480) | marine metagenome | isolation source: seawater | place: Southern Ocean | collected 2011
TTTATAAGAAATAAGTCCTTGTTCAAATAACTTTGTTAATTTATCAATTACAAATTTTGATTTTGTCATATATTTATTTGTATAATTAAATTAAATTATATTTTTTATTTAAGTTTAATATTGGAAATTTGGGTTCTAGTAAATATTGTTTTTCATATAATGTGGTAGAATACTTCCATTTATTAGATGGATTGAGCTGAAGCATAATTTGTGATCTTTTTTTACTAAATAAAGGATTACCAGCTCTATGGTAACATAAGTTTGGTAAAAAAAAATATATGTCCTCATCTGTACCGATTAACTTTAATTTGCTTGAGAGATTTGTGTCTCTTAAGTTAGAAAAAAAATTAATTTTATTAGAATCATTAATGGACATTATTTCCATTGGTCCTTGATTATTTGAAATTTCACCAATTGGAATAATAATTTTAAGAGTATTATGGCTAAAAGGTTTGTCTTTATGCCAATGATTAGCATAGATATCTTTTTCGAGATTGGCTTGGTCAATGTTATAAGTTGAATAAGCTACAATGAAATCTATAGAATAATTAAAACCTGTAAGACTGTTTAGCGTATCTTTGACACGATTTATAATAAAAATATTATTTATTAAATCATTTATATAATTTTCTTTTATTATTAATGATTCTAAAAAAACACTTTTAACTAATTTTTTTTCAATGAGGTTATTAAAATTAATTTTAAATTTTAACCTATCTTTATAAAAACCATATTTATTTAAATTTGAAGATATTGTTTTTTTTTTAAAAAAAATATCTTCTATAAATGTTGCTATATTACTATAAAAAAAAGTAAGAAAATGAATAAAAAAATTTTTCATTTAGTAAAATAATTTATAATTTGCTGTCTTATTTCAATTATATTATTTATTTTTGCATCAAACGTTGAATAAAAGTAGCCTTTCTGATCATGCATTCCATTTTTTAATGCCACAAAAACTACATGATCTTTGATAAAAATTTTTTTTTGTTCATTGATTTGAATCTGTTCATCTTTATTAATTTCATGTTGAATACTTAGTGTTGCAAAAATTGAGTTCTTTCTTTCTTCAAATAAGAAAATTATATTTTTATTTATTTTATTTATTTTATCTAGTTTTTTAATTGCCTCACTTTTTTCTGAGTCACTTTGAAAGGTTATTAAAAAATCTCTAGTCATCCTTGGTTCAACTTTTAAAAAATGAATATCTAAATTTCTTAAAAACTTTGCATGATTTTTAAGTCTATAATAATATTTTGTTCTATCATAAGGTTTTTGACTTAGGCCAGTAGCTAAAATTATATCATAATCATTCAGTGTTTTGTATTCATATAATATTTTATCATAAAAGATAATCATATCTAAAATAGGATCAAATTCTTTTTTAATATACCACTCGGGGTTATTAATATTTTTATGGTCAAAATATTTTGAATTAAAAAAATAATGATGCTGGATATGAGCCCCTGCATTAAAAAAGATAGAGGAAAAATCTGTCTTATTTTTATTTAATAAATTTAGATGTAGATCATGTAAAATTAAGTCTAGTAATAATGCCTTATTCCATTTTTTTTTAAAATTAAGAATTAACTTAAAATATAAAAAGATATTTTTTAATCTAAAGCTAATTAATAATATTACCAATACTTTGAAGTATAAATTTATAGGTATGCTTCTATGAGAATTTAAATTTACTACTTGTGATATAGTTTTTGATATAAATTCTATTATTTTTCCTGGGCCACTTTTATTATCAGTCCAAGGATCAGACAAAAAATACTTTGCTTCTTTGAAGTTGTTAACTACATTCATTGAGCAAATAATACCTATCGATCTATTTAATTTTTCAATTGTATTAAATATTAAATCTCCACTGTATTTTTTAATATCACCTAATCTAAAGATTTTGTGATCATTTGGCCGTTTACCAGTGTATACTGATACCCATTGCACCCATGGTTCAAGTAATTTGTATTCTTCTTCTGAATTTGTAATTAACAATTTGTTAAAAAACTCTTCATTAAAAAATTTAAGTTTTAAGTCTTTTTGATATCTTTTAACTAATTCAAAATTTATTTCATTTAACTGTATCAATAAAAGTTTTTTTTTAATCATGTAATTTTTAATATATCATTAGAAAATTTATTTATGTTAAGTTTATTAATAATTATAGTTAACTAAATTTTTTCTAATAAAAATTTTAACATCATATTTACTCATAGCAAGTTTCCTCGAATTTTTTGCAAACCTCTCTCTAGTTTTTTTATATCTAATTAAAATATTTAATTGATTAACTAAGCTTTTAACATTTTTTGGCTTACATAAAAATCCATTAAAATTATTTATTATAGCATCTCTACATCCAGCTACATTAGTAGTAACTATTGCACAACCTGATGCACTGCCTTCAATTAAAGATTTTGGAAACCCTTCCCTATAAGATGGCAGGCAAACTATTGAACTTTTATTAAACAATTTATGAATTTGCCTATGATAACCCACAAATTTTATATTTTTTTGTCCACTATTCTCTAAATTTATAAGCATTTCTTGATTTTTTTTATAATTAAGTGTGCCCGCAATATAAAATTTCCAGTTAGGATATTTTTTACTGAGAATCTTAGAGCTTTTTAAAAATTCATTAATTCCCTTTTCTACTAAAACTCTTGCTGGAAATAAAATTATTTTTTCTTTCTTCTCATTAAAATTAAATCTTTTTAAATCTACACCAGCTCCATCAAATATTACTATTTTAGATTTTTGTATTTTAAGTTTATTTAAAAAATAATTTTTATCTGTTTGATTTTCAAGTATTAACAATCCATTTTTTGATTTTAATGAAAGCTTGATAATAAATAAAATAATATTTTTTAGACATATTTCGTATAATTTTAGTTTGTTTGTAAAAAAATGACCTAAGCCTGTTATAAAAAAAATTAGTTTTTTAACTTGAAATATTCTAGAATAAATACAGCTATACAATACTCCTTTTAAAGAAATGCCATGTATTATATCTGGATTATATTTTTTTAATTCTAAAATAAATTTAACTAAGAACTTAAACTCAAAAAAAATATTTTTTTCTCCTGGAGAAAAACCAATATTTATAAAATTTATTTTATGTCTTGTTAATTTTTTTATTGCCTCAATTTCCATTTCTTTGCTTCCACCATTTCCACAAAAAATTTTGATCTCATATTTTTTTCTTTTAGCCTCTAATGCTAAAGGCAGAATATGAGAGGCAAAAAAAGATAAGTGATTAATTATATATGCTACTTTTTTTTTACGCATTTAAAATTTCGTTATAAGTATCATCGGTTTTTTTTACCATTTGGCTTAAATTAAATTTTTTAGTTAATAATTTTTTGGAATTAATATTAAATTTTTTAATTAATTTTTTACTTTGAATATTTATAAGAGCTTTAGTCAATTGTTTGATATTGTCAGGCTCTACTAAAATTCCATTATAATTATGTTTTATGATTTCAGGAATCGCACTAGTATTGGTGGCAATCACTGGCACACTCAAAAGCATAGCCTCTAAAAAAACTATACCAAAACCCTCATATCTTGATGGTAACACAAAAATATCTGATAATTTAAGTATATCTTCAATCTGCTCTGAATATTTTATCCAAATTATTTTTTTATAAATATCATTTTTTTTTGATAATTTAATTAATTCATTTCTTTCAGGTCCGTCCCCTACGAGTAGTAACTTGTAATTTGGATTTTTTTTATTAAATTCTGCAAAAGATAATATTAAAAAATCAAGAGACTTCTGCTTTACATGTCTGGCTATGCAACAAACTATAGAATATTTATTTTTTTCTTTTTTTATTAACTCTATATTTTTTTTTTTTTTATATTTACTACTTTTATTGAAATAATTTTTGTCGACCCCATAATAAATAACTTTGATTTTCTTTTGGGGCACATGAATATTTTTAATGAAATATCTACGTACTTGCTCAGAGATACAAATTATCTTGTCTGAATACTTGAATATAAACCTATCTATAAAAATACCTCTAAATATCCTATTTTGGCCAAATGAACCTTCCAAAAAATAGCTATCAAGATGCTTTGTAACAACAAGATTGAATCTTGATGAAAAAAAAAATTTTAGTAATGCAGCAAATAATTCCATAGATGATAAATGTGCATGCACTATTTCAGGTTTAAAATCAAAAATAACCCTTTTAAGAGTAAAGAAAACCTTAATAAATTTAAAAAGATTGATAAGTTTTAAAAAATCTATTTTAACAACTTTAATGCCAAGAGCCTCCATGTCTTTCTTCCAGTAGTTGTTGCCTCTAAAATAAATTAGCAATATATTTGATTTTTGAGATTGCTTTTTAAGCAATGTGTATAAGTGATTTTCAGCACCTCCTCTATCAATACTTGTTACTAGATGACAAATTTTCATCTATCTAACTTTTTTATTTAAAATTATTTTTTTATGTATCTCATATCCAATCATAACAACAAATAGCAAAACATATCTATATCTTGTTAGCTGACCTGCATTGAAAATAAACATACAATACAATCCAATATATCCACTAAGAATTATTATCCAAGTTTTTACTAATCTGTTTAATTTTTTTATCCTGATGTCTTTATAAAAATTTATGAAAATAAATAAATAAATAAAAATTGTTTCGAGTGCAATAATCAATAAAAACCAGTTATCTATTTTTCCAATGGGTGAAGTTATAAATTGTATATAACTTTTAAAAAATGTAATTATTGTATTAAGATTTAATTCCAATTTTGTATATGTAAAGTTTGCTGTATCACTTAAATAAAAACCAACATGCTCAGCATACATTCCCTTTCTCAAACCATCAGCTGCAAATATTATTTGATCATGGTAGAAAAATACAATTAACATAGATACTAAAATTGGTAATCCAATTAAATATTTTTTTTTTTTTGAAAAATCATTATTCATTAGAGTAATTGTGTAAAATGTAAAAATTAATAAATATAAATTTTGCAATTTTAACTGGAATAGAATTAACAAGGAGATGAACAAAAGAATATATCTATTTGTTAAATAAAAATAACATGACCAAATCATTAATAATAAAACTAAATTATCACGAAGTGCTACGGAACTATATATGAGTACTGAAGGAGCAAGTAAAACAAGCACTTTTAGGTAGACGCTTAAATAGCCTCTTGTGATAAAAAATAGAATAGTTGCAACAAATAATGCCCTATTAATAAATCCAATACTTTTAAATGTTTCAATACTCAACAATGGAAAATGAGTGTACAAAATTGATGATGCTCTGACCTTATTACTAACTTCCCAAAGACCAAAGGTCGTTTTAAATATATAATCTAAACTTAGTGGCATGTTATCTCTAAAAAGCATTGTGAGATCTAAATATTTAGTTTGATCAGGCAATAAACTCCATGGAAAAAGTGAATTATTAAATAAAAATGGAGACAGCATCATGAACGCAGCAAGAAAAAAAAGGTTATTATTCAAAAGATTATAGTGTCTGGCGACACCAAAAAATAAAATAATTAAGCTAAAATTTCCTAGATCAGAAGTGAGCTGGTCTAAAAGATTATGCGCTGTGGTAAAACTGTGAATTTGCTCATCCATACAATATTAATACTTTAACATATAAATATTGTAATAAAACATACAAACTTATAATAATACGTAAATATTATGAAAAATAAAATTATCTTATCTTTTTTTTTAAGTGTAATTGTTTCAGTCTCTGCCACTTCTTTTTTAAGTGTGACTTCGACACCAAGGATTGTTGAAAGAGTTCTTTTTTATGAAAAGCTAAGTAATACAAAAACAAATAGCTTTATAGCTAATGCTGATAGGTTGATGGGTTCAGATTTTGATAACATTACGAAAGATTTAAAAAGAGATTTTAATGTGCAAATTTTAAACTCTGAAGAGTGTGAAAAATTGTTTCTAAACAATCAAAACAGGACAGTTTTTTACACAATAGACAATCCATACGATACTTTTGAAGTGCATTTGCTCGGTCCGAAAAGAACAGATCTGGTCCTGGACAAATGTGAAAGAAAAATTTTCTCTGTGATTAGAAAAATGAATGAAAATTTACAAAGATATTATTCTAATGTCGGGGAAAATATTACATCTGAAATAATATCTGATTATCAAGATGATGCATTAGATAAACTAAAAACATATTTGGATATGTATGATAGGTACAATTATTATAATAAGGAAAAAGCAGATTTTTATAATGATTCATTTCCTGAATTAAAATCCTACATTCAAGAGTTTATAAAAAATCGTAAAACTAATTCTAATAAATACGTCGAATCTTTGAAATTAAAATCAGACAACAGGGGGGATATTTATTTTTTAAAGTTATTAGAAAAAAAAGAAGTTTATAAAGCAGAATTAAGTTCAGAAGTAAGGTTTTTATCATTTTTTGTGATTTCTGTATTAGTTATCTTTATCTATTTTTTATTTAAAAAAAGTATTTTAAGAAAAAAAATTAATAAATATTTATTACACGTGAATAAAATTCTCTCTTAATTTATTCTCAATGTTCAGAACAATTGTAAATATTTTAATCAAAGACTTTAAGATAAGCTCTGTTTTCTTTCTTATTTTTCTTATGGTGGTTGGGTCTATTTTTGAAATATTTAGTATTGGAGTGATAATTCCACTTATAAGTGCTTTTTCGGCTGAAAATTTAAATGATATATTTTTTTTTAAGTATATTGACGTGATTTTTGAAATTTCTTCTAAAGGTGATTTAATTTCAGTGCTAGGTAAAATTATTTTAGTTTTTTTTTTAATTAAATTCATTTTTTTAAACTTATTAACATTGAAGTTGAACAAGTTTATAGCGAATGTAAACAAAACTACATCCTCCAATTTATTAAAAATTTATTTAAAAAAAAATTATGAGTGGTTAACCAATGATAATAGATCAAATATAATTCATATTGTTTTTACGGAAGTAAATAATTTTTGTGGAAATGCTTTATCAGGGTTTTTATTTCTTGGAACAGAATTATTTAACTTAATTGGAATAATTATAATTTTGTTTTTTTTTAATACTAAAATTTTTGTAGCTGTGATTTTAATGGGCCTAATTTTTTTCCCTATTATATATTTTATTACAAAAAAATATTCTTACAGGATGGGTAATACGAGACAAACATTGGAATTAAAGCTAATTAAGGTTGTAAATGAAAACCTTAAAGGAATTAAAGAATTTTTAATATATAAAAGATCAGCTTTTCTAAATAAATCTTTTTATGATCTTAAGGATAAATTAACACGAATAAGCTTCTTACATGAAAGTTTACAGGATTGCACTCGCTATACTATAGAATTTATAGGTATAATTTTTCTTTTATCGATTATTATGATGACGGGTAGTAATGGCTTTTCTAACAACGAAGATACTCTTTTAATTTTAGGGGTATACGCTGTCGCTTTTGTAAGGATAATGCCATCACTTAATAGAATGTCAACACAATTACAGCGTTTACGGTTTGGCATTTCATCGGGTGAAAAAATTTTAGATTATTATGAAAATCAGTCAAAAGATACTTTAGCAAAAATAAATGATACTTCTTTTAACGATAGTATTGAGTTCAAAAATGTTTCCTTTAAATTTAAAGATCAAGTCAATTTTTTATTTGAAAATGTAAATCTAAAAATTAAAAAAAATGAAACTATTGGAATAATTGGAGAAAGTGGTGGTGGTAAAACAACTATAAGTAATATGATTATGGGTCTCTTAGAACCAACAGAAGGTAATATTTTTATTGATAATAATGATGCGATATTAAATAAACTTTCGTTACAAAGTAAAATTGGTTTTGTGTCACAAAATTTTTTTGCATTAGATGATAGTGTTTTTAACAATATAACTTTAAGTGAAAAAAAGATTAAAATATCTAACCTTAAATTTGCATTAAAAAATTCTCTTATATATGATGCGATAAAAAATAAACAATTAAATCTTAAGCAAAATATTGGAGATTTTGGGTTAAAGGTATCTGGCGGTCAGCTTCAGAGAATTAATATTGCTAGGGCATTATACAGACGGCCTGAAATATTAATTTTAGATGAACCAACAAGTGCTCTTGATAACAAAAATCAAATTTTATTAAATGAAATAATTCTTAAGTTAAAAAATAAAATGACTATAATAATTATTTCGCACGATAAAGATTTAATAAACAACTGTGACCAAAAATATGAAGTTGTTAATAAGAAGGTAATTAAACTAGATCTCTAAGTATTTTTTTCATTACTTTAATAACTTTATTTTGTTCCTTTATCTTAAGATAAGGATGCATTGGAAGAGAAAAAATCGTCTTTGAAAAAGCATTTGTATTTTTTAAACTATTACCATTTTTACAATATTTTCTATATGGCTCCATTATATGTATGGGCCACGGATAACTTATGTTTACGAAAATTCCATTTTTTTCTAGCTCTTTCATTATCTGATCTCTTTTCTCATGAGACACTACATACACATAGTAAGCATGTTCATTTCCCTTAACTTCATCGGGTAATTTTAATCCAATGTTATTTAAACTTTCATAATATTTTTTTGCTATGTTTCTTCTTTTTTTAATCCAGCTTTTTAAATATTTAAGTTTTACTGATAAAATGGCTGCATGGACTTCGTCAAGTCGTGAGTTAGTTCCGTGTTCAACTGCATAATATTTTCCATTCCAGTGGCCTGATGACATCTTTTTTCTTTCCATTCCCAAGAATCTTATTCTCATCATCTTATCAAATAATTTTTGATTATTTGTAGTTATAAAGCCTCCATCTCCATAACCTCCTAAAATTTTTGTAGGGTAGAAAGAAAAACAGCCTATATCCCCTAAAGAACCAGTTGTTTTATTGTTATAAGTTGCTCCATGAGATTGGGCACAATCTTCGATTACATATAAATTATTTTTTTTTGCAATCTTGTTAATATTATTCATATTACATGATTGACCATATAAATGAACAGGGATTATAGCTTTTGTTTTGTTGTTAATTTTATTTTCCAATAAATTAGAATTCATTAAATAAAATTCATCTACATCTACAAAGCACGGTTTGGCTCCAGCATTAACTATTGCTGTAACTGTTGGTACAGCAGTATTAGAAGTTGTGATAACTTCATCTCCAGGTCCTATCCCACAAGCTTTAAGTGCAATTTCTAGTGCATCTGTTCCATTTCCAACCCCTAGTCCATATTTTGTTCCAATAAATTGAGTAAAATTTTTTTCGAATTTATCTAGAGCTGGTCCAAAAACGAGAGTTCCGCTCATAAAGACATCATCTACACATTTTAGAATTTTTTTTCTTAATATTTTATATTCTTGATTATAATCCCAGACTTTTATCATTTTAAATCCTTTATATTTAATAAACCAAATAAATTTCTTAATTCAATAGTAAGTAATCTTTTTTCTAATAATTCTAACATTTGATTGTGGGAAATCCAGATGTAATTTTGTCTCTCTAAAATTGATGATCCATTAATTTCATAAGCAATATTCTGAGATTGGTTATTATTAAACCTGCCTCCCTCATCAGAATTGGTTACATCAATTAATTTTTTTTTAGGTTCAATTTTATTCTGATTTAAAAAAGACTTTAAAAAATACTTTTTGTTTAGGTTTTTTAACATAATTGAACTGGTAAACTTTGGGATCTTATAACCTGGCTCTAATATTATTTGACATAAATAATTTTTAATGTTGTTTGATTTTTTTATAAATAAGACATTTAGCCCCTTGTGAAAATCAGAAACTAAAGGTTGAGACCATTGAGTGACTTCTCTAAAATCAGTTAAGATTTTATAACTCTCAATTTTAAAAATTTTTTTCCTATTATCAAAAATTTCTTCATTAGTATATGTCCAATTTTTCATTTTTTTTAATGAAATTCTTTTTAAATTCATTCTATGTATTTTTTTAAACTCAGAATATTTTTTTCTAATTTTAGATAGAGAATTAATTGGGATTTCTGAACTATTTTTTTTTACATAACACGAAAGAATTGAAATTGTATCCATATTTAATAGATTATTTTTTTTTGATAATCTTACTAAATCTTTTTTTTCAACCCATATAAAATTTTTTGTTAAATTTCTAAGTTTGCTAGTTTTAACAATAATGTTTTTGTTAAATTTATTTAGATACCTTGAGCCTTGTTCTGGCTGATTAGTATTTAATAAAAAATTTTTGGTATTTTTGGTATATTCAATAAATTTAGTTTTTTTTCCTCCATGAATTCTCATGTAGTTGCTTTTTGTTGCTTGAATAGTAGGAGATAATTGAATTGTATTTTTATTTCCTGGCTCTGCTTTGAATTGTAATAAAAAAAAAGTTTTACCACCCTCTCTTGCTTTAAATATTACAAGATACCCTATCTCATTTTGGGATATTAAAGGTTGATTAAAAATTTTATTTTTAGGAAAATTGGTTTTTATATTATATCCATGAATTTGAAAAAATTTATTAGATTTATGATAAACAGAACTATCAAAATTCCAATGTTGGGTATCATTAAAATTTATTTTCTTTTTTTGAAATAGACTTTTGTTTTTAAAATTCTCTATTTTTGATAAAATTTTATGTTGACCTTTCATCAATTATAAAATTTTAACAATAGGTACATGAGAAATAAATTTTCCACCTTTTGATAAAAAAA
>MDTF01009597.1_pt1 | contig 10693 bp, 8 predicted proteins | sample 811191 | NCBI WGS metagenome assembly MDTF01 (sample SAMN05326649, study PRJNA326480) | marine metagenome | isolation source: seawater | place: Southern Ocean | collected 2011
AGATTTATCACTATTGAGCTTTAGTTTAAAAGCAAACTCTTTATATCCTTTTTTCTCTAAAAAAGAATAGTCTAAGTTCCACTTTTTATCTGTTTTTTTAGCATAGGCGTTATAGGTTATAAATGTAAGCATCTGATTTTTTTAAGTCATGAATGGAGGAGGAATTTTTAAACAAACCGCGTATCTTATTATTGGTTATTGGTTTAGATAAAAGATTTGGGAGGATAAATACAGACTTTGAATTCTTAAAAATAGCAAACTTGGTCATTGGAAAATCTTTATCAATAATAGCAAAATCAGAGTCAAAATTAGAGTTCCATTTTTCATTTACAAAAGCAATCGATTTGTTTTTCCATAAAATGGATTTTGAAACTAAGCTGTCGTAATCCAAAATTCTAGGTGGTCTTAAATCGTTGTAATCCCAATTATTTCTTATGTATGTATTAATTAGCTTTTTATTTTCTAACAACTTTTTATCTGCAATAAAAAAATGATTCTTTCCCTCAATTAAGTCGATCGCAGTATGATTTGGAATACTATAAACTATAATGCTGCTTTTATTTAACCTTTTTTGATCTTCTGAAAGGTCTAGGACCAAAATAAAAATTACAATTATAATAATAAGAAAATTTAAAAACTTAAGATTGAATTTAAGCTGATAAAGAACTAATAGAATTAGTAGATAAATCATAACTACTTCAAATACAGAAATAAATATCCCATCTATAGTAGAATAAGGAATTGATTCAATAAGTGACAAAATTTTAATAATAAATGAAATTATAAAACTTAAAATTTTCGCAAGAAAAATGGATACATAAGGAAGGAAACTAAAGGCAATAATAGTAAGGCCTGTAATTAATAAAATAAATACTAGTGGAATCACCAATAGATTACTCAATAAAAAAAAGTTAGGGAACTGATGAAAATAAAAAATACTGAGAGGAAAAGTAGCAATTTGTGCAGCAATTGAAACAGAGCTTATGGACCATATTTTATTCAAAATATAATTGGGTACAAATATTAAATTGAATATAATTGGGTACAAATAAATAATCCCAGTAACAGCAAAAAAACTTAACTGAAAACCTACATCAGTAATTAAATATGGGTCAATTATAAGTAAAAAAATAGCTGAACTAGATAGAATATTATAAATATTAGTGGATTTATTAAAGATCTCTGCAATAGAGAAAAAAGTTAACATAGTAGCTGCTCTCAAAACAGACGGACTTAACCCTGTTATTACAGCGTATACCCAAACAAAAAAAACCAATACCAAATGCTCAATGGGTTTAAACCTGTAAGAAATTTTAAAAAATTTAAATAGGGTTGAAATAAGTAAAAATACTATTCCAACATGCAAACCAGAAACTGCAAGCACATGCATTGCTCCAGTTTTAGAAAAAACCCTTTTTACAAATTGACTTAATTCATCTTTATATCCAAAAGTTAGTGCAGAAGCAACTGCAAATTCGTTAGATCTAAGTCCACTTTCGGAAAATGATTTTAAACATCTATTTCTTACAATCGTAGAAAACCTTTTTAAGCTCCAAGAAGAACCAACAAAAGTCCAATTGGAAACATACCCTGAATACTCAATTTGCTTAGATAGTAAATACTTAGAATAGTTAAATTGATGCGGGTTCTTTGGATTAGATAATTTATTAAAAAAACAATTGACCGAAATCTTATCGCCTGGCAAAAGTTGAATAGAAAGACTATCTTTTGGAAGGTAAATTAGAACTTTTCCAATGTGTTTTTCTATTGCAGGATTATTAATACTAATAACTTCGCATTTAATTTTTACGGTTTTTTGACTAATGTTTATTGGTTGATAAATTACCAAATTGGTCTCAAAATCTTTTTTACTCTCTAAAATATCTTTAGAATTTCCAACATAATTTAAATAAGAAGAATCATTTTTAAAATCAACTAAAATTACACCAGAAACAACAAATGAAAAAGCAAGGATTAACTCTAATAAATATTTTTTAATGTAACTTGAATTATGTAGAACTTTTTCAAAAAACACTAATAGTAATAAATTGAAAATAATTATTAATTGAAATTCTTTTTTAAAAACACCTAAGGTTATCTCGATATAAATACCAAGAATTAAAAATATTAAAATCTTAAATAGTGGGTATTTCAATATAAAATAATTATAAAATTATTTTAATTTCGTGATTTTTTCCAAATTATTGAACATAAGGATTGATATTTTTACGCTTAATAGCGTATTGTAAAAAGATAAATTAATTCTTAATTTTGGAAATAACTCATAAAAAATTAAATAATTAAAAAAATAAAATGAATAAAGTACTTTACACCAAAATGAAAAAAATTTTAATACTATTTGTTTTTTTTAAATTAATTTACTCTAATAATCAAGCCCAATCAATTGGCGATTTTTATCAAGGTGGGGTTGTTTTTTATTTAGATTCGTTTGGCGGTGGTTTAGTTGTTGATATTGCCGATCTTTCAAATCAAAACCCAGTTGGGGGCACAACTTCTCTTGATAGTTTATTATCTCGTTGGGGTAATTATTCAACTCATGTTCCTGGAACATCCTCACCTTCAATAGGTTCAGGATTAAATAATTCGCAAAATTTCATAAACTTATATAATTCTGGAAATTTTGCTGTTCATCAATGCGTTAATTCTAATAATCAAGGATATAACGACTGGTATTTACCTTCAAAAAATGAATTAGAAGAAATTTTCACTCATCGAGTTCTAATTGATTCAGTTGCATTATATAATGGAGGACATTTATTTGATGATTTTGCTCCTTTGTACCCTTATTGGAGTTCTACAGAATCTCCTAGCACAACGGATTTTAGATATTCTTATGCTGTTTATTCTAGTAATTTCAGTCTTCTAAGAGGTAAAATATTGGAATACAAGGTACGTGCAGTAAGATCTTTCTATATTAATACAGAAATAAATAAACCTGTAAATAATAAAAAAGAAAAACAAGTTATTAAAATAGTTAATCTTATGGGCCAAGAGAGTATAAAACAACCTAATACGATTCTATTTTACATTTACGACGACGGATCTATCGAGAAGAAAATGTTTATTAAATAAGATTTTACAGCAAAAAAAAAGCTGGCAGAAGCCAGCTTTAAAATTATAAGAAAAGATTATTTAAACTTCTTCAAAATCTACATCGGTTACTTCCTCATCAGATTTTCCTTTTCCATCGGCTTTAGGCTCCTCTCCTGACGGTCCAGCAGGGTCACCATTAGTAGATTGGTACATATCTTGACTTGCAGCTTGAAAAGCAGTATTTAGTTTTTCCATTGAAGTGTCTATTGTTGCTAAATCCTTAGCTGCATGTGCAGTCTTTAGTTCAGTTAAAGCCTCATCGATTGGTTTTTTCTTTTCTTCTGGGATTTTATCTCCATACTCTTTGAGTTGCTTTTCTGTTTGAAAAATCAAACTATCGGCAGCATTGACTTTTTCTACTTCTTCTTTTATCTTTAAATCAGCATCTGCATTAGCTTCTGCTTCTTTCTTCATTTTCTCAATATCTTCTTCAGAAAGTCCTGAAGATGCTTCAATTCTAATAGATTGTTCTTTGTTAGTTGCTTTATCTACTGCCTTCACTTGAATTAAACCATTGGCATCAATATCAAAAGATACCTCAACCTGTGGAACACCTCTCGGAGATGGTGGAATACCGTCTAAGTGAAATCTACCAATTGTTTTGTTATCGGCTGCCATAGATCTTTCACCCTGGAGAACGTGAATTTCAACAGAAGGTTGATTATCTGCAGCTGTAGAAAATACTTGAGATTTTTGAGTAGGAATAGTAGTGTTAGAATCTATTAGCTTAGTAAAAACACCTCCCATAGTCTCAATTCCAAGAGATAAAGGAGTGACGTCTAAAAGCAATACATCTTTGACTTCACCTGTTAATACTCCTCCTTGAATAGCAGCTCCAAGAGAAACAACTTCATCAGGATTTACTCCTTTAGAAGGAGATTTACTAAAAAACTTTTCTACTGCTTCTTGAATTGCTGGTATTCTAGTAGAACCACCTACTAAAATTATTTCATCAATATCTGAAGTTGATAAACCTGCACTTTTCAAAGCAGATTTACATGGATCAATTGTTCTTTTAACTAAATCATCTATCAATTGCTCAAACTTGGCTTTTGTTAAACTCCTAACTAAGTGTTTTGGAATACCGTCAACTGGCATTATATACGGAAGATTTATTTCTGTAGATGCTGAAGAGGAAAGCTCAATTTTAGCTTTTTCAGCAGCTTCTTTTAATCTTTGTAAGGCCATAGGGTCTTTTTTAAGATCAATACCCTCATCCTTTTTAAACTCATCGGATAACCAGTCAATAATTTTTTGATCAACATCGTCTCCTCCAAGATGAGTATCACCATCTGTTGAAAGAACTTCAAAAACACCATCGCCTAATTCAAGTATAGAAACATCGTGTGTTCCGCCACCAAAATCAAAAACAACAATTTTCATGTCTTTACCAGACTTATCCATACCGTAAGCCAAAGCAGCAGCAGTAGGTTCGTTGATAATTCGCTCTACTTTAAGACCTGCGATTTCACCAGCTTCTTTAGTTGCTTGTCTTTGGGCATCATTAAAATATGCAGGTACTGTAATTACAGCTCCAGAAACTTCTTGACCAATAAAATCTTCTGCAGTTTTTTTCATTTTTTGCAAAATCATAGCAGATATTTCTTGTGGTGAATATTTCCTATCTTCTATTTTAACCCTAGGAGTATTGTTGTCTCCTTTAACTACTTTATAAGGAACTCTACTAACTTCTTTACTTACCTCGTCAAACATGTTACCCATAAATCTTTTAATAGAGTAAACTGTATTTTGAGGGTTTGTAATAGCTTGTCGTTTTGCAGGGTCTCCAACTTTTCTTTCGCCACCTTCAACAAAAGCAACTACCGATGGAGTTGTTCTTTTACCTTCACTGTTTGGAATAACAACTGGTTCATTTCCTTCCATTACACTAACACAAGAGTTGGTAGTTCCTAAATCAATGCCTATAATTTTTGCCATTTTAATAATATTTTAATTTAAAAGATAATTGCAAAGTATATGCCATCTATAAAATCATTTAAAATTTTAGGGTTTTGGCAGAAATCAAGTTATTAAACTGACAAATAAACTGACATAAAGACAGTTTCACCTGTTTCTTACCCAGTTAGTAGCTTTAGATGGAAGAAAAGAACTGGAGATTTTATCCATTTTATTTAATTGGAAAATTGCAGCTAATCCAACTTTATTTGAATTATTTTCAACAACCATTGACTTGTAATCTTCCATATACAAATTGACAAATCCAGTATCAAATTTACCTAATCTAAAGTCGGAATGGTTAAGTGCATATTTACAAAAAGACAAAGTAGTTTTTACACCATAAATTGTGTAGTGGTTAATTGCATTTAGCATTTTTTCAATAGCATGATCTCTATTATCACCATGGACAATTAATTTGGAAATCATAGGGTCATAATAAATAGAAACTTCAGATCCTTCTTTAGTACAATCGTCCACTCTTACACCAATTCCTTTGGGTATTTCATAAAGTTCAATAATTCCAGTATCAGGCATAAAATCATTAAATGGATCTTCTGCACACACCCTTATCTCAATTGAATGCCCATTTATTTTCAAATCCTTTTGAGAAATTGTTAATTTTTCTCCTTTTGCAATATTAATTTGCTCTTCTACTAAGTCTAAGCCAGTAATCATTTCTGTTACAGGATGTTCAACCTGTAAACGAGTATTCATTTCTAAAAAATAAAAAGAGTTGTTTTCAAATATAAACTCTACAGTTCCTGCTCCATGATAATTACACGACTTTGCTACCTTACATGCAGCTTCTCCCATGATTTTTCTTAACTCTTCTGAAACAACAGCAGAAGGAGCTTCTTCAACTATCTTCTGATGCCTTCTTTGAATAGAACAATCTCTTTCAAAGAGATGAACTACATTTCCATGTTGATCTGCTAATATTTGTATTTCAATATGCCTAGGTTTTGAAAGATACTTTTCAATAAAAACAGCTCCATTTCCAAATGAATTTTCTGCTTCACTGACAGCTCTTTTCATCTGTTGTTTAAACTCTCTTTTTTCATGAACTACTCTCATTCCTTTTCCACCTCCTCCTGCAGAAGCTTTAATTAGAACAGGAAAACCTATTTCTTCTGCTGCAATCATTGCCTTATCTACATCTTTAATTTCTTCGTTTAATCCAGGAACTAAAGGAATATTAAATTTGGAAACTGTTTTTTTAGCAGATAATTTATCTCCCATTATTTCAATAGATTTTGGAGAAGGTCCAATAAAAATGATTCCAGCTTCAATTACTTTTTTAGCAAACAACGAATTTTCAGATAAAAAACCATAACCTGGATGAATAGCATCCACCTTCAATTCTAATGATTTCTTTATAATTAAATCTTGGTTTAAATAACTTTTATTTGAAGGAGCAGGGCCAATTAAAATTTGCTCATCAACGTAATCTAATAATGGTGAGTGTTTGTCAGCTTCAGAAAATATTCCAACAGTTTTTATTCCCATTTTTATACAACTCCTAACCACTCTAAGAGCTATTTCTCCACGGTTGGCAATAAGTATCTTTTTAATTTCTCTCATTAGAAGCTATATATGTATTCGTTAAAAGTGAGGCTATAGTCATTGGTCCTACTCCACCAGGAACTGGTGTAATATAAGAGCACTTAGAGGAAACTTCATTAAAATTTACGTCTCCAATTAATCTAAATCCATTTTTTTTCGATGTATCCTCTATTCTGTGAATACCTACATCTATAACTACAGCGTTTGGTTTAACCATATTTGAAGTAACAAACTCTGGAATTCCAATTGCAACAATTAAAATATCCGCTTGCTTACATATGTCATCTAAGTTTTTTGTTCTACTATGCGCTAGAGTTACTGTAGAATTTCCAGGATTACTTTTTCTAGACATTAAAATACTCATTGGAGTACCAACGATACTACTTCTACCAATAACAACAGTTTTTTTACCTTCAGTTGGTATATCATATCTCTTTAATAGTTCCATTACACCATTTGGAGTTGCAGGTAAAAAAGTAGGTAATCCAAGAGTCATTTTACCTATATTTTCAGGATGAAACCCATCTACATCTTTTTTTGGAGATATAGCTAGCGTAATTTTATTATTGTCAATATGATTTGGAAGAGGCAATTGAACTATGAAGCCATCTACAGAGTCATCCTCGTTTAATTCTTTAATGATTTTAAGAAGTTCTAACTCGCTCGCATCCGAACTAAGATGGTGTAAAGTAGATTTGAAACCTACTTTATCGCATGCTTTAACTTTAGCATTTACATATGTTCTACTAGGTCCATCATCTCCAACCAATACTGCTGCTAAATGGGGAGGATTCGAACCATTTAAAACAAGGGACTTAACTTTTTCAGACAATTCATTTTGAATTTCCAATGAGGTTTTTTTTCCATCTAATAATTCCATAAGCTACATAGGCATTTTACCACCCATTTTTTTAAACTGTTTCATCATATTCATCATATTCTGTTTGTTACTCATGAGTTTCATCATTTTTTTTGTTTGATTAAATTGCTTCATAAGTTTATTTACCTCATTAACGTCATTTCCGCTTCCGATAGCAATTCTTTTTTTTCTTTGCATATTAATTAAATCAGGGAATTCTCTTTCCTTGGGAGTCATTGAATCTATCATTGCTAAAATAGGTAAAAAAGAATTTTCATCTACTTCACTTCCTTTCATAGCTTTCTTCATTCCTGGAATCATTCCAGCAATATCTTTTACACCACCCATTTTTTTAATTTGACCTATTTGATCTCTGAAATCATTAAAGTCAAACTGGTTTTTCTTAATTTTTCTATGTAGTTTTTTTGCAGACTCTTCATCAAACTGCTCCTGAGCTCTTTCCACCAAAGAAACAACATCTCCCATCCCAAGAATTCTGTCGGCCATTCTATCTGGGTGAAAAACGTCTATAGCATCCATTTTTTCTCCAGTTCCTATGAACTTAATGGGTTTATTGACTATAGATTTTATAGATAATGCCGCCCCACCTCTTGTGTCTCCATCTAACTTAGTTAAAACAACTCCGTCAAAATCTACTTTTTCATTGAAAGACTTTGCAGTATTTACTGCATCTTGCCCAGTCATAGAGTCAACTACAAATAAAGTTTCCGTTGGATTAATTATCTTTTTCAAATCTGAAATTTCTTTCATCATATCCTCATCCACAGCCAATCTACCAGCAGTATCTATAATAACTACATTATAACCATTTTCTTTAGCATGTTTAACCCCCATTTTGGCAATCTGCAATGGACTTTTCTCGTCCTTAATAGAAAATACTTCAACTCCTATACCATCACCAACTACGTGTAATTGATCAATAGCTGCAGGTCTGTAAACGTCACAAGCAACTAATAATGGTTTCTTATTTTTCTTGGTTTTTAAGTAATTTGCCAATTTCCCAGAAAAGGTTGTTTTTCCAGACCCTTGAAGACCAGACATTAAAACAATTCCGGGATTACCACTAACATTAATGTCTGCTTTTTCACTCCCCATTAACTCGGTGAGTTCTTCTTGTGTGATTTTAACAAGTAATTGACTTGGTGAAATACTGCTAAGAACATTTTCTCCTAAAGCCTTTTCTTTTATTCGATTAGTAAAGGCTTTTGCGGTATTAAAACTCACATCTGCTTCTAATAAAGCCCTTCTAACCTCTTTTAAAGTTTCTGCAACATTAATTTCTGTAATTTGACCTTGGCCTTTAAGGACTTTAAAGGCTCTTTCGAATCTATCTTGTAAGTTTTCAAACATTTTTTTATAATTTCAAAAAACAAATATAAAAATCAATGTTTGCATAGAATATTTTTTTCAATGTATTCTTAATATAATATTATGGTTAGTATAATTATACCTTATAAAAATCCACTTCCATACTTTGAAGATTGTTTGAAATCTATAGTTAATCAGTCTTACAAAAAATTACAAATAATATTGGTTAATGATCATTCTTTAGATAATTCTGAAAAATTAGCATTTAAATTTTCAAAAGAAGATTCTAGAATAGAAATTGTAAATAATAATGGATTGGGAATCATTGATGCACTAAACACTGGAAGTGAAATCGCTAGAGGAAAATATATAACTCGAATGGATGCAGATGATATAATGAGTGAAAACAAAATTGAAATATTACGTTCGTTATTAGAAAAGAAAAATGCAAATTATATAGCTGTTGGAAGTGTTAAGTATTTCGCTAGCAAAAAACCAATGGGAAATGGATATATTAAATATGCAAATTGGCTAAACGAACTAACATTTAATCAAAATAATTACCAAGAAATATATAAAGAATGTACAATCCCTTCCTCCTGCTGGATGATGTATCGATCTGTTTTTGAACATATTAAAGGATTTAAAAAATTGAAATACCCAGAGGATTACGATTTTTTATTCAGAGTTTATTACAACAAAATCAAACTTACAACAACAAAAGAAGTAATTCATTTTTGGAGAGATCATCCAATGAGAACTTCGAGAAACAGTACTAATTATTTATTTGGAAAATTTATTCCTTTGAAAATAAAGTATTTAATTGAGAAAGAATTAAAAATAAAAGAAGAATTGGTATTGTGGGGTTCTGGAAAAAAAGGAAAATTAGTAGCAAAAAAATTAATTGAAGAAAATTGTTCTTTCATATGGATCAGTAATAATAAGAACAAAATTGGTCATGAGATTTATCAACAAATAATTCAATCTACAGAAATTTTAAATTCAGAAAAGAAAAAATTGATTATATGCTCTATAAGTTCTAAAGATTTCAAAACTCCAGAAAATTCCAAATTCAATAAGTTTGTAAGCTTTTATTAAAAAAATACGTATATATTCACTGATGAATATTCATGGTAAAAACTCTATTTAAAATATTTTCATCCTCTATAATTGTATTACTTTTTATAAAATGTGAATCTAATATTATAAGACAGCAGCTAGGTGGTGAAATTATTTACGATATAAGCTATCCTTGTCTAGAAAAAAATGAGGAATCTCTAACGTTTCTTCTACCGAAAAAAATGATTATGACATTTTCGAGTAATCAATTTAAAAATGAATTTGTTTTTCCTACCAAAAGTTCCGCACTTGGTTTAATAAATAATTCTGGCCAAAAAAAAGTTAAACTTACTTTTAGGTTAGGTAACAATAAAAAGTATACTGAAATAGATACTAATAATATTAATGACTTATTAGAGGATTTTCCTAAATACGAAAAAATACAATCTATTTCCGAAGAAATTTTTTTTTTGGAAAAGCCGGCTAAAAAAATTAAAATGAAATCTTCAGAAAACGATTCAATCTATGAAATTATCACTCTAAAAGATTTAAGAATAAAAAATATTAATTGGTGTACTCCATTTAATGAAATAAAAGATGTGATGTTAGATTATAGTGTGGTACAATATGGAATGGAAATGCATTTTAAAGCAATTTCAATCAATAAAATAAAAATTGGTGATGATTTATTAGAGTTAGACAAAGATTATAAATATTCTATTGCTAAAGACTACTTAAAAGAAATAAAGATAATGCTTTCAATTTTCAGCTGCGATGATTAGACTTGTTTCCATATTTTTAATTTTAATA
>MDTF01004475.1_pt1 | contig 10684 bp, 8 predicted proteins | sample 811191 | NCBI WGS metagenome assembly MDTF01 (sample SAMN05326649, study PRJNA326480) | marine metagenome | isolation source: seawater | place: Southern Ocean | collected 2011
ATAGCCCCGCAGGGCCACTACCTATGACAAACACCTCTGGAGCTTCACTCACATCCTGCCAAACCCAATCCTCCATCTCGCTTGACGGGACAGGCACACCCTCCCCTCCAGCTTCGACTGTAAGCTGCATCACAACTGTCCTTTTCCTTGCATCGATACTTCTCCTAACAATACGTATCCAGGACAAAGTGTCGTCCTGTAGCCCCCAGCTTTCCTCCGCAGCAATGCGAAGCAAATTCATGTTCGCAGCCTCCTCAGGGGTTACCCTCACCTGACCTTTGAAAACTCCCTGTTCGTTTTGCTCCATATTGCGAAGATATCTGCTTTAGGCTGCGTACATTCGTATTCCCATGGAAAAAACTACAATGGAATTCCCACATAACCCACTTCGATTTGACACGGAAGGCATGGACAGAGCTGAAGTACTGGCACTTTACGACAAGCTGCTCCTGCCCAGAATGATAGAAGAAAAGATGCTCTCACAGCTCAGACAGGGAAACATCTCTAAATGGTTCAGCGGAATAGGTCAAGAAGCCATCTCTGTAGGTGTGGGTGCAGCAATGCCTCAGGACGATTGGATTCTTCCGATGCACAGAAACTTGGGTGTTTTCACAACCAGGGGAATTCCTCTTGACAGACTCTTTTCTCAATTCAAAGGAAAAGACCACGGATTTACAAAAGGGCGTGACAGATCGTTTCACTTCGGATCTGTTGAGCATAAAATTTGCGGAATGATCTCTCACTTGGGACCTCAACTGGGGATCGCTGACGGAATTGCACTAGCAAACAAACTTGATGAGTCTGGCAAATCAACTTTTGTTTTTACAGGTGACGGAGGAGCAAGCGAGGGAGATTTTCATGAAGCTGTGAATGTGGCGGCTGTTTGGCAACTTCCTGTAATTATAGGAATTGAAAACAACTCATGGGGACTCTCAACTCCCTCCAATGAACAGTTCCGTTTTGCACACTTTACAGACAAAGCAATCGGGTATGGGATTCCTGAAGAAGATGCGATACAAGTGGACGGAAATGACGTCCTCGCAGTGTACAACACAGTGCGAAAATGTGTTGAATCTTTACGCGAACGACCTAGACCTATCATTCTAGAGTTCAAGACTTTCAGAATACGAGGACATGAAGAAGCTTCCGGTACAAAATACTATCCAGACGGCCTGATTGACAAGTGGAAGACGATCGATCCTGTAGAGAGAATTACGGAGCATTTAAAGGCAAATGGAGGCCTCAGTGAGAGCGAGGAAGCAAAGATTCGCAGCCGTCACAAGCAGGCGATTCTGGACGGACTAAAGATATCATCCGATCTCCCACCCATTGAAGCTGATGTCGAGGAAGAACTGGCAGACATGTTCGCACCAGGAACACCTTCAGAGATCACACCTACTTCGAAGGGACGTGAAATAAGGATGATCGACGCCATCCAAGAAGGACTAGGAATAAGCATGGAAAAAAACCCAAGCATGATTTGCATGGGCCAAGACATCGGAGCTTACGGAGGTGTATTTAAAGTAACGGACGGCTTTGTAGATCGATTCGGAGCGGAAAGAGTCCGCAGCACACCTCTTTGCGAATCGGCGATTGTCGGAGCCGCCTTGGGATTGAGTATCCGTGGGCGCAAATCGATGATGGAAATGCAGTTTGCTGACTTCGTCACCTGTGGCTTCAATCAAATCGTCAACAACCTTGCAAAAATCCATTGGCGATGGAACCAAGCTGCAGATGTCGTTGTAAGAATGCCTACAGGGGGTGGCGCAGGAGCTGGCCCATATCACTCACAAAGCATAGAAGCTTGGTTTTTACACGTTCCAGGCCTTAAAATTGCCTACCCCTCTACCCCACACGATGCAAAGGGTCTTTTGAGAATGGCTGTAGAAGACCCCAATCCTGTTCTGTTTTTTGAACACAAAGGACTTTACAGAAGTCTTAGCGGCCCCGTCCCTGAAGAAGATTACACGATCGAGTTTGGCAAGGGAAGAATCGTGAGACAAGGCTCTGACGCAACCATTGTTACTTATGGACTGGGTGTTAAGTGGGCAGAAGCCGTGCTAGACAAACACCCAGAGTGGTCCGTAGAAATTATAGACCTCAGAACACTCCTACCCTGGGATCAAGACATGGTGTGCGAAAGTGTCAAAAAAACAGGAAAAGCCATGGTGCTGCACGAGGCAACAATGACAGGAGGAATTGGAGGAGAAATCAGCGCAGTGATCCACGAAAGATGTTGGCGGGCACTTGATGCTCCTGTGGCAAGGACTGCCAGCCTAGACACCCCAGTACCATTCGCTGCAGACTTAGAAAGAGAGTTTATGGCAAATTGCAGGCTAGAGTCCGATTTAGAAATCTTGATAAATAGGTAGCGCTAAATTTTGATACATAGTCGGTTAAGCTTAACTTACTTCCGATGTTATTCCACTTTGAAACCGTTCGAAAAGCCATTCACGCAATGTTAAATGACGTCGTGGAGAATGGATTCAAGCATTCTTTAGAATTCCCTTCTGACAAAGAAAGTGCGCACAAGGTGATTGAAGACGCAAACACCTCACTCAGGGACATCATGAATGCCGCCAGGAAGAACGATCTAATTCCTAACTCTGAATTAAAACAGAAGGCCTTCACGCAGACCCTAAAACAAGCGGAACAATCAAGCCTGACGTTTTTATCTGAAATACAATTGTTGCGAAGACGTCAAATTATGACATTGCATAAATTGAATAAAAGCGATTTGTTTCCCCATGGGAAAAAGAAGAGCGAATTGAACGAAGAAGACTCTGACCACAAAGAGATTTGAAAAAAACGTAAGAAAGGCTTCTTTTTATTTTTTCCCTTTGGACCTCCGGGCTTGCCTTGCAGAGGAAGGAGATCCGCCACGGCCACCCACAGATGTTCTTGCTCCTCCACCTTTGATTGCATCTTCTACCATCTTAATGTCCTTGGACAGGACTCCTTTTGTGTCCAGCCGCTTGGCATCCTTTAACAGCAACGTTGCCTCTCTAACTTTGCGTTTCGCACTTGCACAAACAGCGAGATTCAATTTCGCAGCTGCTTCATCGTGACTTTGACGAAGACCCAAACGCACAGCATCTTTAAGAAACTTTTCAGCCACATTCATGTTTTCCTCCATCGTCAAGCTTCCAATCAGGAAGTTGTAGTACCCTCTTTGCCTCGGCCAAAGCTGATGCGTCTTGATTCTTGCCAACCATTTTCTTGCTTCGGGCATCTTTTGCTGACGAAGCTGAACAAACGCCATCACCAGACGCATGCTACGCAAGGTGGTGAGAATTAACATGATTGTCAGGAAAGTCATCCCTATTGCAGAACCTGTTTGGGCTACTGAATAGAGATAAATCGTGTACAATAAACTTGATAAAGCAATTAAAATTTTTATGAGCCTAGTGAGCATAGTCGGGAGTACCTTTGTAAATAATTGAAGTGCAAATTTAGTAAGTATGAACTGGAAACACCTGACAAGTATCGATGATTTAGACAATGCGATCGCATCTTCTAAACTCAACACCGTCGTTTTATTTAAACACAGCACCCGTTGCTCGATTAGCCGCATGGCTCTCAAGATGTTTGAGTCAGGCTGGGACGACTCTCTGGGGGATGTGGAAGCTCACTTTTTAGATCTAATAGCGCACAGAGATGTAAGTGCTGCGATTGCAGAAAAGCTTGATGTGATCCATCAAAGCCCTCAAATGCTCGTTCTTCAAGCGGGGAAATCTGTACACCACGCAAACCACAGCTCAATTGACGCTGCCGATGTAAAGAAGTTCATCGGATGAGCATTGTTCGATTAAAAATCACATTGGACACAAAAGGCGATGTTTCTCGCGAGATCGAAATTCATGAAAACTCGTCCTTACTGCACTTGCATCACGCAGTGCTAGATGCTTTCGGATGGGCTTCAGGTGAAATGGCTTCTTTTTTTGAAAGCGACAACAACTGGGACAAAGGAAGAGAGATTTCTTTGATGGACGAAGGAGATGGAAGCGGTCTGTCAAACACCAAAATTCAAGACATCCTGAAAACCCCATCTTCTAAAGCCATATACGTGTATGACTTCCTCAGAATGTGGTGCTTTTATGTAGAGCTCTTATCCACAAAAGAAGAGACTGAAGAAGACGAGTACCCTAGACTTTGTATCGAGGTAGGCACACCGCCCCCTTTCAACAGCAAAGACGGAGAACTCATGGAGGGAATGGGATTGGACAACGATTTCGATGAAGAAGGTGCCGGAAAACATGAATTAACAGGTGACCCGGACATCGATGCTTACTTAGCAGAACAACATGGCGGTGATGAAACAGAATCCTGGAATGATGACCACGATAGTCTGGACGGACTAGACGAACTTATGTAAGATTAGAGGAATGAAGCCGCTTTTAATATGCATAGTAGGTCCTACAGCTGTGGGGAAAACTGTCCTGGGTATTCAGATTGCAAAGCACCTCAATACGGAGATTGTGAGCGCGGATTCAAGGCAGATATACAAAGGCATGTCCATTGGGACAGCCTCCCCTACTGAGAATGAGCAGCTGGAAGCAAAACATCACTTTGTCAACTTCCTAGATCCTACGACAACATACAGTGCTGGAGATTTTGAACGTGATGCGATTCTTTTTTTGTCCGAATTTTTTAAAACCCACAAAGTAGCTGTGATGGTTGGTGGGTCTGGACTCTACGTGAAGGGTGTCATTGACGGGTTCGATGACTTGCCCTCTGACGCAAACATCCGACTGACGTTAAACAACAGGATTGAAAGAAATGGATTACACTCTTTGGCTGAGGAACTCACCGCGTTAGACCCAGACATGGCATGCAAAATGGACTTGAACAACCCACAAAGGGTCGTCAGAGCTCTGGAAGTGTGCCTTAGCTCAGGAAACACCATGACTTCACTCCAAAAGCTTGCATCGAAAGAAAGGGAGTTCGACGTCGTACAAGTTGGACTGGAAATGCCACGCGCAGAGCTACGGAATAGAATCGCGGCAAGAACGCATTTGATGATTAAAAATGGTTGGGTCGCTGAGACACAGCTACTTGCTTCCTTCTCCGAATGCAATTCTTTGAGGACTGTGGGGTACAACGAATTGTTCTCTTATTTAAAAGAACAGTGCTCACTCGACGAGGCTCAGGAAAAAATCGCCATCAAAACAAGGCAATTTGCAAAGAAGCAGATGACTTGGTTTAAAAAAGACCCACGGGTTGTTTGGTTTGAGAAGAAGCACGCGGACAAAGCCTTGCAATACTGTTTAGATAGCGCCTCAAAACATGAATAAAGATCTGATGCTTCACTTTGACGAACAGGTAGCGTCTGACCTTGAGTTTGACACTGTCCGCTATTTACTTGCGGAAAAAGCCTTTCAACCCACTGCCAAATCAAGAGCTCACGCACTCGTCCCCTTAAGAACCAGAAAGACGATTGTCAGACTGCTACAAGAGACTGAGGAATTGCGGAGGATAAAAACTGAAGGCGAGGTTTTTCCAGGTCTTGAGTTTGAAGAAATGCCAGACGAAATACGGATGCTAGAAATTCGTGATTCTGTCTTGTCCGAAGCCGCTTTCAACAAGATATCTCGCGCTTCAAACACTGTGAATCAGATTGTTCAAAGCCTCGAAGATAAAAAAAACAAATACCCCCGACTGCACGCTGTGCAGAAAGACATCTACTACACAAAAGACATTGTAAACCCCATCTCTAAAGTGTTTAACGCACAGGGTGAGATTTCGGACAAAGCCTCCAATGCTTTAAACAACATTCGAGAGGAAATGATGGGCTTAAAACGCAAAATAAGTCAAAGTTTTATCAGGGTTATGAGGGATTTACAGTCGAAGGGGATGCTTGCGGATATCCGAGAGGGATTTGTAAATGAACGAAGAGCATTGGCTGTTGAGAGCACCTACAAGAGAAGGGTAAACGGAAACGTTCTGGGATCTTCCAATACTGGAACAATTACATTTATAGAGCCCGCTGCGGTCGTGCCATTAAACCACGAACTCGAAATCCTTCGCGATGATGAGCACAAGGAAATGAGACGTATTCTCAAGGATCTCACGAAAATCGTAAGGTCTCACCTTTCCCTCATACGACTGTACTCGGAATCATTAATTGAATTTGACTGGATTCAGGCTCGTGCAAAATTAGCGATAGATTTAAACGCCTACTTGCCAGGGCTACCGAATAAAACAGGACTACACTTTATCAACGCCTTTCACCCACTGCTGGTAAAAACGAACGAAACCCTCGGGATCACAACACACTCCCAAACGATACAACTCTCAAAAGAGGGTCGCCTTCTCGTCATCTCAGGACCCAATGCGGGTGGAAAAAGCATCACCCTGAAGACGGTAGGGCTTCTTCAAGTGATGTTCCAATCGGGCTTACTCATTCCCGTTTCCCCAGCATCTGAAGTGGGGTTTTTCGATTCAATACTCACAGACATCGGTGACAACCAAAGCATCGAGAACCAGCTAAGCACCTACAGCTATCGATTGGGACGCATGAAACATTTCCTCGAGGTTTCAGACGGGAAGTCACTGTTGTTGCTCGATGAGTTTGGCACTGGTTCTGACCCTGAACTCGGAGGTGCTCTAGCTGAAGTATTCTTTGAGGAGCTCTATAAACGAGGAGTCTCCGGAGTCATAACCACCCATTACGCGAACATTAAATCTCGGGCTGCTGAACTGCCCAATGCCATCAATGCTTCAATGCTGTTTGATCGTGACACACTCGCCCCTCTTTTTAAACTACAGATAGGCCAACCTGGCTCCTCTTTTACGTTTGAAGTCGCGGAAATGATCGGCATTCACAAAAATCTCATCAAGCGAGCAAAAACCAAGCTAGACACGCGTAAAGTAGAGCTTGACGCCTTGATGGGAGATCTTCAAAAGGAAAAAGGAAAAATTGCAAAACTAGCAAACAGACAGCTCAGAGCTGAAGTGGATGCTCAGAGAGCCACCTTAGAAGCGAGCAAAATTCAATCTCAGTTTGCTGAAAAAAATACAGCTCTCAACAAAGCCACCGAAGAAAACAACAAAGAACTGACTCTTGGAAAAAAAATGACTCAGTTTGTCACTCGATTTAAACCTGGTGGGAAAAACAAAGAGTTGATGGATGAAATCTTTAAGTTTCTCGCTGTTGAAACTGTCAGGAAAAATAAAATTTCGAAAACATCTGCCGAAGTCGCAAAACGCAGACCCAGTCACAGGTCCGATGAGATTAAAATAGGGTCAGTCGTGAAACTCAGAACTGGAAAAGAAAGGGGTGAAGTCATTGGTGTTCAAGGGAAAAATGCCACAGTCCTGTTCGGTGACTTTAAAACACGCGTGAAAATCGACAAACTTTCATTGGTCAAGTAATTGTTCCGATCCCTCCTACTGCACAATCATTTTCAGAGTTGAAGACGTCCCATCGGGCGTTCTCACCGTGAGGTAATGCAATCCTTCAGATAGCTGAGTAACATTCACCATACTTGTTTGCATAAATACCGAAGGAGATATAACCTCCTCCAATCTCCCAAGAGCGTCATAGATACGCAGTTCCGAAAGTGTCGCTCCAGATGGCATTTGAATTTGAATTTGATCTGCAGCAGGGTTGGGACTAAATGACCAACCCTGATCTTCCAAGAGCATACCTTGAACTCCCGTGGCCGAACAAGCACCGAAATTACCACATGGCTGATCACCCTCTCCAACATAAGAACCATAGATAATATCTTGTCCTGAACCCGAAGGGTCTAAGAAGTTCTTAAGTCGCTGAGAAGCAGGAATGGGATTTGCACCATCCCAGTGGTAGCTCATCTTACCATAAAAATCGGGCTGATTTGGACCTGTGCCATTGCCTGCTGCTCCAGCATAACAAGCCGATAGTCCAGAGCTTAACGTACCGACAATTTGGTGGTTTTCTGTAAAAATTGGAGAACCGGATGACCCACCTTCAGTCACTCCATAATTCGTTTCTGTCGCTTCCCAGTAGACTCTCCAATGCGAGCCTGCAGAAGCCAGAGAATATGAAGTTAAAGGATTTGTATACGTAGATATTTTTTTTCTATCTCCAGCAGGGTGATGAATCCCCACCCCAGAATACCCTTTTTCTCCTGAAGCATCAAAACCAGCATAAAATGGATTCCAAGTGGCTGGGATAGGGTCTTCCACCTCAACAAGCAGAAAGTCGGAACCACTAAAACTTTGATTTGAAGCATCGTCGCTGTTTGTAAGCTGAATGACACCTGTTCTGGTGTGTGAATTGACTGAAACTGTATTGTTGCATTCTAAATACTCATAGTTGTACCTGATCTTTAAGTATGCCCACTCATCTTCTTCTACTGCGTCAGCGCAGTGAAAAGCACTCAGCAACAATTGGCGACAATCGCGTTCAGTGTTGTTTACCATCGCACCAGAGCAGTAATAAATACCGCCGCTCTGAGTGATTCTTAATCTCACTACAGCATCTCTTTCACATTGCCATGAATCCCCTTCTGGACACATCACATCCACTTCACAATCCTCGGAACCTCTATCCATACTTCTTGCAAAAAATCCCACACCCATAATCCCCAAACGAGCAGAACCAACTGCAGTCGAGGGTTGACGGTAGATTATTTTCAACACAGAACCCGGAATATCTCCACTGGCCCAACGTGCGTGAGTGTTATTCTCGCTAGCATCGATAGGACCCTCTCTATAAACAACATCAAAAGCGCCCTCAAGAGATTCCACAAACAACTCACCTCCTACTGGAAGATGGAAGTCATCAAAATACACACACATACCAAGGGCCTCTGAAGCCTCTAATTCCAGCTCATACACAGCCACTCCATCAGACATCAATGAAAAAGAAGCCTCATCAAAGAAATTAAAACCATGTTCGATCACGACACCTGTCAAATCCTTTCCTGAACTAAAAGCTTCATGCTGCATTCGTGTTACAACCTCATCCAAAGACGGAGCATCTATAACAATTCTTTGAGCAGCCACATTAGAAGAAATACAATGCAAAGAAACAGCGAACAAAACGAGGGCGAATAATTTCATTTTCATGGTCGCAAGATACTTGGGAATTTTGCAAAAATTGACTTTTCAATTAACATCAATTTCATACCTTGTACCTCGATGAAAAAACTGAATCTCTTCACTCTTTTACTGGCACTTTCCGCCATCTTACTCCTTCCAACATTCACGTTGGCCCAAAACGCCACACAAGAAGCAACCAAGAAGTTTGGCACTTTACTGAGTATGCTGGACAGACTTTATGTCGACAGCATCAATGTTGAGGAACTTGTTGAAGGAGCTATTGTAAAAATGCTGGAAGAGCTTGACCCCCATTCAATTTATTTTTCTGAGGAAGATCTCAAAGAAGCAAATGAACCACTCGATGGAAGTTTCGAAGGCGTGGGAGTCCAATTCAACATCTTCAAAGACACAATCATGGTTGTCTCCCCAATTACTGGAGGGCCGTCAGAAAAATTAGGCATTCTTGCTGGAGATAGAATTGTACAAGTAGAAGATGAGTATGTAGCTGGAGTTGGCGTCACGAACAAAGACGTGATCAGATTGCTAAAAGGACCTAAAGGATCTGTTGTCAAAGTTTTTATCATGCGTGACGGAGAAAAAAATCTTTTGGAGTTTAACATCGTGCGAGATAAAATTCCAATATTTAGTGTCATGGCAGCCCACATGGTTGACGATGAAATTGGCTACATTAAGGTCAGTCGGTTCGCAAAAACGACGATAGCAGAACTCAGAACTGCTCTATCAGAGCTTAATTCTCAAGGAATGAAGGACCTTATACTGGATCTTCAGGGCAACGGAGGCGGAATGCTTAGAACAGCGATTAACATGTCTGATGAGTTTCTGAAAGAAGATAAACTCATCGTTTATACAGAGGGCAGAGCATTCCCTCGCGATGATACCTTCACATCTTATGAGGGACTTTTCGAAAATGGCAGGTTGGTCATTTTAATGGATGGAGGGTCGGCTTCTGCAAGTGAAATCGTTGCTGGAGCTGTCCAAGATTGGGACAGGGGCTTAATCGTTGGAAGAAGATCTTTCGGAAAAGGGTTGGTGCAAAGGCCCATAAACCTCGGAGATGGATCTGCGATTAGAATGACAGTTCAAAAATACTACACTCCGTCCGGCAGGTGCATTCAGAAATCGTATGACGAAGGTGTTGAAGCCTACAGACTAGAAAAATATGATCGGATTGAAAGCGGGGAACTACTTTCAATGGATTCTTTAGACCTCCCAGACTCCCTGAAGTATTTCACACGCATAAAGAAGCGCACAGTATATGGTGGCGGTGGAATTATCCCCGATGTTTTCGTTCCAATTGATACATCCTCTAACAGTGAATCTTTCAGAACACTTCTTCGCAAGGGACTGATGAGCAAATACGCGCTAGAGTTTGTAGACAACAATAGAACGAAGATCGAATCTGACTATCCTACTGAAGATGAGTTTGTTGCCCACTATAAAATCACAGATGAAGAGATAAAAATCTTTAGGACTTGGGCTGAAAGGCAAGGCACTGAGGAAAGTCCCATTGAGATTTCTGAAGAAGACTGGGAGGTTTCTGGAAATTCTATTGCACTGCGGTTGAAAGCTTTTTTGGGCAGGAATGTGTACGAACAATCTACGTTTTATCGAATCATAGGAGACTTGAATGAGTCGA
>MDTF01012822.1_pt1 | contig 10684 bp, 8 predicted proteins | sample 811191 | NCBI WGS metagenome assembly MDTF01 (sample SAMN05326649, study PRJNA326480) | marine metagenome | isolation source: seawater | place: Southern Ocean | collected 2011
ACCACGTTGATAGGCTGGATGTGGAAGCGCAGTAATGCGTGTAGCTGACCAGTACTAATAGCTCAATTGGCTTGATTTATGCACTGAAAAAAATTTTAGCATAGAATTGATATTTTATTAAAAAAACCCTCAGCTTTTAATTGTTGAGGGTTTTTTTTTGCGTGGGGAAAAAAAATGCATTACACTCGACAAACGAAAGAAAAAAAAATTTTTCATCAAGAAGATCTATTCATGTAGGAATTCACTATAATAAACCACCATAAGACAGAGAATATTTTGTTGATAAATATTTTTATAAATTAAAAATTAAACATGAAAAATTAAGAAAGTATTTAATTCTTACAAAATTTGTTTAATATAAGAATATATGAAAACAAATAATGTAAAGTTTATTATTACAATTTTAGGATGTGGTATAGGTGCTCTACATTGCTATAAGATTTTTAAACGCATATTTTGAACATTTATATCAGAACTAATTTTAGTAATCTTGTTGGATTAGGCCATTTAATGAGATGTAGTAGGCTGTCTTTAGAATTAAGTAAAAAAGGCCATAAGTGCCTATTCTTCCTAGACAAGCCTGATGATCTAATAAATATTAAATTTAAAAAATTTTACATTTACGATGATAACAAAAAATATCTTAACGAAATTGAGGATGCAAAAAAATTTTGCAAGATAACTAAAGACATGGGGCCTGGTATAGTATTACTAGATGATTATCGGTTTAGTAAAAAATGGGAGAGACACGCTTCAAAAATACATAAAAAAATAATAATCTTTGATGATCTTGAAAATAAGGATCATTATGCTGATTTTATTATAAATTATAATCCCAAAAATTATCCAGTAATTAAATATAACTTTAATAGAAATAAAAAAGAAAACTGTAAGTTTTTAATACACCCACAATTTAATATCATAGAAAAAAATATTTTTTTAAATGATAAAAAAAAAGATAACCTTTTTAAAATTACTATTTATATTGGCGGAGGAAGTGATCAAATTATTGTTTATAAATTGTTATTAAAACTATTAATAAATTTAGATAATAAAAAAATAAAATTTGTGGTAATAGTTGGTCCACTAGCAAAAAATAAATTAAAAATTATTCAATTAGCTAAAAAACACAATTCAATTGAGTATGTTGACAGCCCAAGTAACATTTCTAAGTATATACAAAGATCTCAATTATTTATTGGTTCTGCTGGTACAGCTATTTTTGAGACAGCTTTTTTTAAAATCCCAAGTATTTTGATCAAAATGACTCAAAATCAAGAAACAGATATTTTTTCTTTAGAAAAGCTTGGTCACTATATTTACTTAGATTTAAGTGATTTTGTTATTACAAAAAAAATTTCTAAACTAATTTTTTTGTTAGAAAAAAACTATTCAAGATTTAAAGTTTTGAATATAAAACCTGAAATTAAAATAGATGATAAAGGTTCAAAAAGAATTATAGATTATATTTTTTCATCAAAAAATATTTTTACTAAAAAAAAATATCAAGTTTTAAAAAAGAAAATTATAAAAGACAAACTCAGTATAAGGGCAGTAAATGATAAAGATTTAAACCATTATCTTGCTTCAAGAAACTTAGAAATTAATACAAATAATAGTATTAATAAAAAAAAAATTAAAAAATTAGAACATTATTTGTGGTGGTTTGAAACTAGTAGAAAATCATATGTACTTACAAGAAATGGATCTAAAGTTTTATATTTATATGAGGATGGAATATTTTCATCTAAAAATATAAAATATAAAATTTCAGGTTGGTTTGCTTGTTCAAAAAATTGTACAATTAGAGAAATATTATATGCTTTAAATTGGCAGAGATATAAATATAAAAAAAATGTTAAATGGTTATCATTTATTAAGAGCTCAAATCAATTAAGTATTAAAATGAGTAAATATTTAGGGTGGAATGTTGTTAAAAGCAAAGATAAATCAATTGATAAATTGAAATCTCTGTTAAATATAAAGTCAAATAAGTTTATTTTTTATACAAGATAAAAATGATGTTTAAAATAGGAAAAGTTTTAATAGGAAAAGGTCATCCCTGTGCAATTGTTGCTGAATTATCTGGAAACCACGGCGGGGACTTTAGCAGAATAAAAAAATTAATAATCGAAGCAAAAAAATCGGGTGCTAATTTAATTAAATTGCAGACTTACACACCAGATACAATAACTCTAAATTCAGATAAAAAAGACTTTCAAATAACAAAAAAAACACCATGGAAAAAAAATAAGAATTTATGGAGTCTTTATAATGAGGCACAAACTCCTTGGGCTTGGCATAAGGAAATATTTAAATTAGGTAAAAAAATTAATATAGATATTTTTTCTAGCCCTTTTGATGAGACAGCAGTAGATATGCTGGAAACATTAAACTGTCCTGCATATAAAATTGCTTCTGCTGAGGTGACGCATATTCCTCTCATTGAAAAAATTGCAAAAACAAAAAAACCAGTAATCTTATCTATTGGATTGGCAGATTTATCTGACATTAATTTAGCAATAAAAACCTTAAAAAAAAATGGATGCAAACACATCAGTATCTTGCAATGTGTGTCATCCTATCCCTCGCCACTTAACGAACAAAACTTAAGCATAATCCCACTAATAAAAAAAAAATTTGGTCTAGTCTCTGGGCTTTCAGACCATACAACTGGAATCACCACAGCATTAGCTGCGGTAGCGTTAGGAGCTTCGATTATTGAAAAGCACTTTAATTTAGATGATAAAAAAAAAACAGTTGATTCTTTTTTTTCACTAAATAATTTGGGCTTTAAAAAAATGATTAAAGAAATTAGAAATGTGGAGGCATCTATTGGTAAATCAATATTTAAAATAAGCAAAAGCTCCAAAAAAAATTTAAACAGCAGAAGATCAATTTATATATCTAAAAAAATAAATAAAGGAGAAAAAATTACTTTAAAAAATATTAGAGTTGTAAGACCTGGCTTTGGCTTACATCCTAAATATTTTAAAAAGATATTAGGAAAAAAAATAAACAAGAGCCTTGATTTAGGAGATCGAGTTAAATTAGAATATATTTCAAAAAATTAAGATAAAATTTAAAAATTAATTTTTATTTTTGAATAATAGTTCTGCTAATTTAAAATCTTTGATATTATCAATGTCAACAGCCTTATCTCTATCTAAGTGATAATAAGTAGATTTATTGTTTAATTTTCCCTTATCTTTCAACAAGCTAACAGTTTTAAATATATAAAAAGATCCACTATCACGAAATAATTTTGGAACATCCTGTGTTCTATATTTTGCATATTTTTTAAAATAAAAATCAATCTTGTTATTCGATACTTTAAGAGCCCTATACGGACTAGTTTCAAAATCAGTGATAGCAATTAGGAGATTTGCTTTCTCTTTTTTAATTTTTTTATACGCTTTAATTAAATCTTCTTTTGAAATCAAAGTAGTCGTGGGATATAAACAAAAGTGGAACGCAGTCTTTTTTGAAGATATTCTCTCTATACAGTCTATTAATACCTCAGATGTAGTTGTAAAATCATCTGACAATTTTTTTGATCTTAAAAATGGTACTTCGGCTCCATATCTTTTAGAAATATTAGAAATTTTCTTACTATCTGTTGAAACAACTATCTTGCTAAATAAGCCACTAGACTGAGCTATTTTAATCGCATGGCCTATAATAGGTTTGCCAGCAAATTTTTTTATATTTTTATCTTTTAATCTTTTGCTGCCTGAACGTGCGGGAATTATACAAATTGTCATATTTTATAATTTTTTAAAATGTTAAATTGAGTAATTTTATTTTTTGGTACTTTTAATTTCATTAGTTGGTTTTTTATTTTTTTAAAATCATTATCATTAAGATTACACACTAAAAACTCAATATTGTTATTTGTATATTTATTTATAGACTTAATTTTTATATTTTCAATTTTTTGGTTTTGGAAATCTTTATTATTGTCAAATACTGCATTAATCTTTATTTTAAAATTATTTTTTAATAACTTAATACATATTTTTGAGTAAGCGCTAGAACAAAATATATTTACTTTTTCTTCTTCATTTATATTGAATTCATTTCCCAATTTTTTTAAAATATTTTTTATAAACATATTCCATTTTTCTAGGTTAGAATTATTTTTATCTGAGAATTTTGTTTTCATTACTATTTTATTCATATCTATTATTAATGTTGGATATTTCTTACAAATAAACTTATTTAAATCTAGTAAATCTTTCTTTGAGCATATCAATAAATTCAAAAAAAATTTTTTTGTAAAGAAATTTAAATTTTCAAAGATGCATTCTTTTTCAATTTTTGACAGCCTATTTTTTTTTGAGTCTTTTAAATAAAAAAATAAATTTTTTGCACTTGATATACAAACTTCATAACCAACGGTTCTACCTAAAGATTCAAGGCTAGTTGATCTTCTTGAATGAGTAATAATCCCAGGGTAACTAGCTTTTTCTCTGCAATAAAATAACCTTGAAACAAATAGATGATCTTCGTGCATTCTTATATCTTCAAAGAATATTTCATTTTTTAAAATAAAATTTCTATTAATTGAAAAATTATAACATAACGGATTAAATAATTTGAAATTTTCTACTAAATTTATCAGTTGAATCTTTTTTTTAGAAAAAATTTTTTTTTTGAAAAATCCTTTAATTTCCGAGTCTCTTATAATAGAATTTTTATAACTATTTTTTAACTCATTATGTTCTAAAACTACTATATTTGTTTTTGTTAATAAAATATGGTGGTATAATTTTTCTAAACTTCGTGGCAGCAAAACATCATCACTATCAAGAAAAACAATATATTTTCCAACAGCTTTTTTTATCCCCTTATTTCTTGAAACTGATACCCCTAAATTTTTTTTATTTTCTATAATTTTTATCTTTGATGAAAGTTTCTTAAAATTATTACAAATTTTTTTTGTACCATCATTTGAAGCATCATTAATAATTAATACTTCATAATTGTTGAAATTCTGCCTTAGAATACTACTCAAACATGCTGTAAAATATTTTTGTGAATTATAGATAGGTATGATGATACTAAAAAAAGGATTCATAAAAAATTAGTAATATTTACTAACCTTCTAATTTTTTGTACTCAAGAGGTTTTTTGTTTAAAGTTTGAACGGCTGCTTTTATATTCGCTGTAGTGTAATCTCTCCCATTACATGAAAAGCATGCTTTTAAAAATTTCTTATTATAGCAGAGTTCTTTGATCATTTCTTTTAAGCTTTCTTTTGATTCATAGTCTTTAGTCAAGTCAATAACTTCAGATGCATTTTCATTGAATGCTTTAAGGTTATTTCCATTAGCAGAAAATGGACATCTATATAGATTACCGTGTAACAAGGTAATTAAATCACTATTGCAGCAATTATTAAACTGCTTAATTATTTCTTTTTCTGATTTTTGAGAGTGAGGAGTTATTCTCCCACAGTCTTGCCAAGTTTCCGTTTTGAGAGTTGAATATTCAATACCCTCTTTATCACACAACTCAACAAGTGCGTCGTGTTGCCTTGAAGCCGCTCCATAATTTGTTATTTCTAAACCTACTTTTTCATTTCTTAAACATTCTAATTGTTCACCTTTAGGCATTATGGTTGCGTTTGTATAAATTACAATTCTAGTGTTGTTTTTAAATTTTGATAATTTATTAACCACTTTATGCATCTCTTTATTCATAAATGGGTCTCCACCAAGAACCCTAAACTCGTTCACGTAGTCGACCACACTCATTAAGTTATCTATAGATTTGAATAGTTGATTTAACTCACTATCTTGAGGTTTCGTATAATACTGCATTAGATTTGAGCAATCCTTACATTTGAGAGAACACTTTTCTGTTATTTGGATATCTACAGATTTAATTTTTAGAATGGCTGACAATGTGTATTCGCTTTTTTTTGACATTTCATTATAAAAATCTATTCTTCTTTTCAATTTTAAGGGATAAAGATTACCTTCGTACATATCTAATATATTAGGGTAGTTTAAAAGCTCTGTTACAGTAAAAATATTCTTAAAATTATTTTCTTCTAAATTTGGCATAACTGCTAAAAAGTAATCGTGAGATATAAATATATTTGTATTTTTATCTAATTTATTTAAACTTTCTATATTTATAACTTGAGTGGATTCATCTAGCTGGTTATTTTTTCTTTCATCACTATCACAAAAATAATCTACTTTTATTCCCAATTTATCAAAGACCTTTTTAGAAAGCTTACCAAGTGTTCCAGAACCAAAAATAACTACTTTACCATTATTATTTTTGATTATATCTTTAAGTGTGTTGAGGTAGTAAGTTTTCATAAAATTAGAATTACCATTTTTTCTAAAAAAAATCTATATTTTTAAATATATTAAGGTTTTAAATTTTCTACAGGGTGTATTAGATCAAAACCTAAAAGTTGTCTTAATCTTGCATCTAATTTGTTGATGTCACTTTTTTTAATACAATTTTTTAAATTAGACATAGGTTTTATAAAAAAAGGTAAGTATTGCCCCAAAATTGCAATTCTATCATTATAAGAAAAGTTAGAAGATGAAGCATGCCAAGACAATCCATTAAAGATGATGAGTGTACCTTTTGGATAGATTAATTTAATTTTTTTTTTATCAAAAATTTTTTGAGTTGGATACTTATTAAATTTTTGACTACCAGGTACCAATTCTGTAGCACCATTTTTATCTGTAAAATCATCCAATAGAATCATGGATTGGCAATTTAAAATAAGATTATTATTTGAATTTATAGGGAATTTTTTCCAAAAATTATCCATACCCAGATAAGGATAGTCCATATGAGGTTTTTGACCTCTGGCACCAGAAAAGAGTGAGTTAGAATAAAAGTGTCCACATATAAATTTTTTCCCTAATAATTTTTCAAATATGTCCATAACTATCTTTGGTTGAATCATCTTTTTAAAAATACTATCTAAAGCAATTAAATTATTAATAGATTTTTGATTATTTTTTTTATCAGCAGTAAAATCTAAACTAGTTTTTTTTTTTGAATTTTTTAAAATAATTGTTTTTGCTTTATTTATTTCTTTATTGGAAAAATAATTTTTAAAGACATAAAACCCATTTCCATTTTTTATTTCATTTGCAACTTTAGTAATTAATAGATTTGGTTTTTCATTTTTAATTTTGATTTTTTTTTCATTTAATTTAATTGCACCATAAAGTTTTGGATTAAATTTTTTTGGCCATACTGTTTTGTTATTGTAAACAGCATCTCTTAGATTTACGTTTTGAAAAGTGGAATTTTTTAAATCTAAACCATTTAAATTACTGTGACTTAAATTTGAATTTGAAAAATTAGTTTTAAAAATTATTGTTTTGCTTAAATCAGTATCAGATAGAACACAATTATTTAGATTGGTTTCTCTAAAATTAGCCTTTTCTAAATCTGCACTCCAAAAATCAACTTTTTCTAAATTACTTTGTGAAAAATTAACTTGATATAAACATGCTTTTCTAAAAGCATAACCTACTATTTTTCTTTTAGAGAAATTTTTATCTTTAATGGTTTGAAAATCAAAATTATTTGGCATTGTAAATTTGGAGTTCTTCTTAAATTATTCTTTATTATAAGTTAAATTTATAATTTTGAATATAGATTAATTGTGTTATTGATTACAATTATTGATTAATTTAAGAAAATAGACAACAAATAATAAACATATTTGTTTGCTTATATTACTCAATAAATATTAAAAAATTAAAATTAATATCAAAATGCATTTATTATTTGTGTTACATCCTAGAATTTTATGAATAAAGATAAAAAAATTTTCTTTGTATTAAGAGAGCCTATTGGTCCATATAAATTTTTAATTGGAGCAGCAAAAACTCATTCTGAGATACTGGTTAATGAAAAACTTAATTTATATGTAAATAAAAACTATAAACGTGATTTTATAGCAATTTTTTATCTGATAAAAATCATTTTTCAAACAAATTTTTTTTCAAAAAAAAAAATTATGTCAGTTAAATATCAAGGTTACAATTTAAGTCGATACACAATTCCAGAAATATATAGAAACTATAATAGTTACTTATATTGGTTTTCTTTTTTTTATGAGTCTATGAAATGCTTTTATAGAAGCTTAGCATTGTTAAGAAATATTATTAAAATTAAAAAAGATAATATTAGAGGAGCTTTTATAGATCATGGGATGTATCGAAATGGTTTGGTTATTTCAGTTTTGTCAAAAAAAAAAATCCCAATCTATACACTTGGATACCCTAAGGGATTAGCATATTGCATTAACCAGAATAAAAAAATAATAAATTACGAGGATATAATTCAAATTAAAAAATTTAATAATAAGCAAATTAATAATAAACAAATTAAAGAAGCCAAGGCCTCACTGAAAAAAATTCTTCATAAAACAGAACGTATACCGTGGATGAGAGCTATTAAATTTGTAAAAGAAAATAAAAAATATAATGAAATTACCCACTTAATTTATGCTCATTCATTTACTGATGGACAATTGCTATGTGGGTATGATGGTTTTATAAATGTTTATGATTGGCTTGAATTTACAATCGATGAATTGATAAAAAATAAAAATAATAAAATTTTAATTAAAGGACACCCAACATTTTTTTATGGTAAATTTCCAACTGCACAAAGGACTTATGATAGAAAACTATTTTTTCAAATTCTCTCAAAATATGAGAATAATAAAAATATAAGGTTTATTAACGAACCAACAAAAAATCTTGATCTACTTAACAGACTAAATAAAAAAACTATTTTAATTTCACATCATGGTACTGCTATTTTAGAGGCACTGTTTTTAAATTTCAAGTGTATTTCTTCCAAGGCTATTTTCTGGTCTTCAAAATTTAAAGCAACTAACAATTGGAACAATAAAATTAATTATAAGAAACTTTTAATCAAAGACTGGAAGCAATTACAGTCATGCAAAAAAGATGATTTTTATAGCATTTGTCATCAAATTTTTTGCAATCCTTTAGCCCACTATGGAAAATATTATTGGCACCGATTTCTTTCTCAGGAACTTGATATACCCATGCATAAAATTTATCATAATTCTGCTAATATCTTTTACAAAAAAAAAATAGAAAATAGTAAAATTGAAAGAATAATAGAAAAAATGTCTAAAAAAATAGAGTTAGTAACTATATGAATAAATATTTATGAATAAAAATAAAGTAAAATTTAATATTGCAATTTTAGGCTGTGGTAGGGTAGCTCAACACTACTATAAGATTTTTAAATTAAATAAAATCAAAAATATTAATATAGTCGGTGTATGTGATTTAAAGATAAATAAAACAAAGTTTTTTGCTAAAAAATATAATGCAAGATCTTTTGCAAGTTTATCTAATATGATTAATAAACTAAAAATAGACCTTTTAATAATTTGTACACCATCAGGATCACATTATCATAATGTTAAAACTGCATTAAATAAGAACATTAATGTACTTGTTGAAAAACCAATTGCGATGAAACCTGAACAAGGTAAAAAATTGATAAACATTGCAAAAAAAAAAAATCTTTATTTAGGTGTTGCATTTCAGAATCGATTTAATTCTGCAGTTAAATGTTTAAAAAATGCGGTAGATAAAAAAAGATTTGGTAAAATAATAACTATTGCAGTTGTTCTAAGATGGTGCAGATATCAAAACTATTATAATGATGAGTGGCATGGTACTTGGAAATATGATGGAGGAGTTATAAATCAACAAGCAATACATCATATAGACTCACTCAACTGGATATTTGGTCCTATTAAAAGTGTTAATGCAATTATTGGAAATAGATTAAATAAATTACAAGCAGAAGATACATTCGTTTCTTCATTAGAATTGAAAAATGGAGCTTTGTGTACAGTTGAAGCGACCACTGCAGCAAGGCCAAAAGATTATGAAGCATCAATCTCCGTGTTGGGTGAAAAAGGTTATGCTAAAATTGGAGGCATTGCTCTTAATGAAATTACTGATTGGAATTTCTTAAATAAAAAAAAAGAAGATAAAACAGTAAAAAAACTTTATTCCCAAAAATTTGATAATGGGTATGGTTTAAGTCACTTACCATTAATCATAGATTCTTTAAGTCAAATATCACTTAAAAAAAAAGATTATTCATTTACCAATAGTGCTCTTACTACAACAAAAATTATTCATGCATTTTATTCAAGCGCAGAACAAAAAAAAATGGTATTATTAAACAATAATCCTAAATCAAATAAATTAGGAAAATGAAAAAATGAAAATTGCTAATAAATTTCCAGGAAAAGACATATCTATTGAAGATATAAAAACCAAATTTCCTTTAGTGGCAAAAAAAAATAAAGTTCATAAAAGTAAATTTAAAATTTCAGGTATTGAATTTGGTGGGAATTTGATACCTATTTTTGCTGGTCCTAACATGGTTGAAAGTGAAAAATTAATTATTGATTGTGCAATTAATGTTAAAAAATCTGGTGCACATTTTTTAAGAGGCGGTGCGTTTAAACCTCTTACCTTTCCTTATAGGAGTAAAAAATATACCGAAACAAGACTTGATGGTTTAAATTGGTTAAAACAAGCAAAGACCGAAGCTAAAATTCCTGTAATAACAGAAATTATGGAAGAAAAATATCTAGATCAAATTTGTGATGTTGCTGATATTTTAC
>MDTF01012364.1_pt1 | contig 10681 bp, 11 predicted proteins | sample 811191 | NCBI WGS metagenome assembly MDTF01 (sample SAMN05326649, study PRJNA326480) | marine metagenome | isolation source: seawater | place: Southern Ocean | collected 2011
CTATTAAATTAATGTTTTTTTCCATAAAATGTAATATTAATACTATATGCGCTTGTAGCTCAACTGGATAGAGCGCCTGACTTCGGATCAGGAGGTTCTAGGTTCGACTCCTAGCAGGCGCACCAATAAAAGCAAATATTAAAAATGTGTTAATTAAGTAATAAAAAACTATTTAAAAAGATTAACAATTTGTACAATATTATTGTAAACAAAGAAAATAATTTTTTATAAACTTATAGAAACTATTATGTATAAAAAAAAACAATTTCTTAAATTAGAAAAAAAATATAGCGCTTATCAAGACGCAGGTACAGTTGGTGCTATGATGCAAATATGCCATAAAAAACTAGAAGATAATGAATATTTAAAAAAACTTAAGAAAAACTGTAATGTACTTGAGATTGGTGCAGGTTCTTCACCACATTTAAAATATGTTAAACATAAATTTGGTAAATATTTCTTTTTAGAAAACTCAAAGTTTGCGATTGATTTTTTAAAAAAAAAATTTAACGACAAGAAAAAATTTCAATTCAAGTCTTATAGTGGAAAAAAAATTCCTTTTAAAAATAATTATTTTGATAGAATTATCATTTCGCATGTACTAGAGCATATTGCTGATCCAGAGATTTTTTTAGAAGAAATGATGACGAAATTAAAAAAAAATGGAATTTTGTCAATTGCCCTACCATGTGATCCAGGCTTGATGTGGAGATGGGGAAGATTTTATCTAAAGTTGTTTAGTGTAAAAAAAAAATTGAATATTTCTAATTTAGAATATGATTACATGATCGCATCTGAACATGTAAATTCTATATTTAACCTTATTTCAATAATAAAATATAAATACAAAAATAATATAATTTCTGAACAATACTTACCTTTCAGGGTTAAGATTGTAGATTTTAATTTATTTTACAATGTTACATTAAGAAAATAGTCTAAAAAAACTTTCGTTTTATAATTAAGGCTAGATTTAAATAAATAGTTTTAAATACCTTCATCTTTGAATCACCTTTTTTTAAATCATACCTAAGATTAATTGGCATTTCTCCAAATCTTATTTGATCTTTATATTTATATAGTTTTAAAAGAATATCTGCTGATGCAGAAAAACCTTTTTCTGAAAAAAATTTATTATTAGTTTTCCAAGCATTTCGTATTTTTCCCAGCCTAAAAGCCCTAAATCCAGATGTATAATCTTTTACATTTTCAATTGGAAAAAATATTTTATAGAGTATTGCTGCACCAAAACTTAGAACCTTTCGTAATTCGTTTAGTCCTTTAGTTTTTGATGCAAATTGATATCTTGATGCTATGACAATATCCTGCTCATTCATAAATATTTTTGTTGCCATTTTATAACTTACGCTAATAGTGTGTGAGTTGTCAGTATCCATAGTAATCAAAATATCATTATGATTACCTTTTAAAAAACAATATTCAAATCCTGTTTTGAGCGCACGGCCAAGTCCTAAATTAATTTTATGTTTTATAGTTTTAATATTAAACTTTTTTGTATTATTTATCTTAATAAAATTTTTTATGATATTTAACGAGTTATCTACAGATCCATCATCAACTATAACTATTAAAATATTTGTATTTTTGTTCTTATAGAATTTTTTAAATTTATTTAATAGAGCATCAAGATTTAAAGCTTCATTATAAGAAGGAAGTATATAAAAAATTTTTTTATTCATATTAGGTTTATTTATTAAATGTTTATTAAATTAACTGAGCAATTGATATGAAAACTTATTTAAATAATTTATATAGGCTATTATAAAATATAAAAATATTAGTCCATAAAAAATTAAAATATTTTTAAAATTTAATAAGACATTGGATATTAAAAAGTTTTTATATAGTATTATTACGATAATTAGAAATAAAGGTTCAAAATATTTTTGGTAGATTACGTAGTTTAAATTCATTAAATTTATCATAATAAATATAACTAAAAATCTTGGGTCATACTTTACTAAAATATAAGTAGTAAATAACCCTAGTAAAAAAGAGGTTATAAAAATTAAATTATTATTAAAAATAAAATAAGATAACTTATAAAAGAAACCGCCACCTAATTTAATGTTTGAAATAAATAGTTCTTGATTATAAAAAGTAAAAATACACAAAAAAGATATAAGAATAATCTCTTTTTTTCTTAAAACTTTTATTTCATTTAAAAATATTGTTAAATTTTCTTTATTGAATATCATAAAAAATAAAAATAAAAATATTATAGAAAAGTTTGTTGAAATTGTATAAAAAAAATCTCTTGTTATGTAAACCCCTACTTCAGCAACTCTTGGATTTAATATAATAAATAATAAACCAGGTACACCCATCAAAGCACTAAATAAAAATAACTTAATGAAATTGTTAAGTTTTTCAGATGAAAAATAATTATATAAATAATATATAAATAATATTAAATATGTTTGTAGTGAGTATATTGCAAAAGACAAAAACAATAAGTTAAGTATTTTATAAAAAAAAATATTTTTTTCTATAGATTTTAAATAAAAATAATTACCTATTAAAACAAAGATTGTTGCTGTTAAATGTGAATTGGACCATATCGCAGAAGCTCTTAGCAAAGGAATAAATAAAAAACTTAAACTAAAAACAATTAACAAAATTTTATTTTGATTATAAATTTTAGTTAGGTTTAAATATAGAAATACAGGTAGCAATAAGCTAAAAAATAAATAAAATAACCTAACTTGGTACTGGTCATTTGATATTGTATACACCAAGGATAACAATCCGTAGTGAAGAGGCATGTGAACAGTTGGAATATGTCCATCTATACCTAAGAAATTAAAATTTGAATATTCAACAATTATTGGCCACGTTAAGTTGAAATCATATTTTGCCCCTCCAGTTGAAAGATCCTCATTTGTGACAAAACCAATAATAAGAGAAACAACTGGTATAATTGCCAATAATATTAATAATATATTGTTTTTAATATAATTTTTCATTTAGAAATTTAATTAATTTTTAATTATTTTATTAGTTTATTAATGAAGTATATAGAACTAAATTATTTTTTCACAATTGGATTGATCATGAAAATTTGCATTGTTTTATCAACAAGACCAGAAATTATTAAACTTGCATCTCTAATTCAAATTTTAGAGAAAAAGAAAATAGATTTTTTTTTAGTAAATACCAATCAACATTATACAAATATAATGAGTAAGGTATTTTTCAACTTCTTTAAAATACCAAAACCTAAATATAACATCGGAATATCCAATACAAAATATGATGATTTTTTTTCTAAATCAATTGATGGTATAAAGAAACTTTTACAAAAAGAAAAACCTAGTTATTTAATTGTGCAAGGAGATACAAATACGTCTTTGGCAGGGTGTTTTGCTGCTTCAATATATAATAGAAAATTCTTTAATGATGGTAAAAAAATTAAAATAGTTCACGTAGAATCAGGATTAAGATCATTTGATGAAAAAATGCCGGAAGAAGTTAATAGAAAACTTATTGATCAACTATCTAATATACTTTTTGTACCAACAAAATTTGATCTTCAAAATTTAAAAAATGAAAAACTCATATCAAATAAAAAAATATTTACAGTAGGTAATACAATTTCAGATATAATTAAAAATAATTTACCGTTAATTAAAAAGAATAATATTCTAAAAAAAATAAAAATTTTAAACAAAAAATATTTTTTAATTACATTACATAGACCAGAAAGTGTAGATGATCCAATAAAACTTAATAAACTTATTCATGACCTTGAAAAAATTGGAAAAAAATTTAAAACAAGCTTTTTATTTCCAGTTCACCCACGTACTGAAAAAATAATAAAAAAACTTAGTATAAAAAAATTAAACTTTATTAAAATTATAAAACCATTAGAATTTTTAAATTTTTTGACTATTATGAATAATAGTAGAATTATCTTTACAGATTCAGGTGGTATTCAGGAAGAAGCTTCTTTATTAGGAGTGCCATGTATTACAATTAGAGAAACAACTGAGAGACAATTGAGTTTAAAAAATAAAAATAATATTTTGACTGGATATAATTATAAAAAAATTTTGAAGGCAGTAACTTATTTTAATAGATACAGCACAAAGCCTTCAAAAATTTTTGGAGATGGAAAAGTGGCTGCTAGAATTTTTAATATTTTAAAAAAAATTGATAACAAGTAATAACTTTTATTCACCTATATTTATTAAAGAGCCTCTTTTCCTTGCTTCAGAAAAAGAATAGTAAAATAGTGTAATACCCATTGTTAAATAAAATGCATTCAAATAAAATGCTTTAAAGATGTTTGCATAATTCACAATATTGTTTACCAGTATATTTCTAGCTTCTTCAAAAATATAAACCAAGGGTAATGCTCTTGCAACAACTTGAAAAAACTCTGGGAGTATTTCAATTGGATAATAAATACACCCCAATGGAGCTAGCAAAAATAAAGAAGACCAGGCAATGTTTTCAAACGATGGGCCAAACCTTAATAATCCAGAAGAAACAAACAAACCCAGTGTAATTCCAAAAATATAAAGACTTAAAAATAAAAAAATTAATGGAATCCCAAGGTTAAATATTGAAATTCCAAAAAGTGGAGAAGTTATCAAAATAGCTGGCACCAAACCTATTAATGTTCTTATGAGCGCTGTAAAAATTAGTGAAATAATTATTTCACTAATCTTCATTGGAGCAATAAATAAATTGGTGAAATTTCTACTCCAAATTTCCTCTAAAAATAACATGTTAAAACTAATGCTAGACCTAAATAAAAAATCATAAAGGATTGCACAAGTTAGAATCACACCTACTGTATTATTGTAATAATCACTATATGTTGAAAAAAATTTAGAAATTAGACCCCACAGAATTATTTGAATTGATGGCCAATAAATAAGATCTAATACTCTTGGAAAGGAGCCTTTAATTAAAAAAAAATGTCTTAAGAAAAGGCCATATATTCTAATAAAATTCATTTTACCTAAGTATTCTTAATCCACCTAAATATTTTGGCAGCAAACATTTAATGTACCACAGCCATCTTGCAACAAATTTGTTCCTAGAATTATACCCTAAGAAAATTTCATGGTATTTTTGTTTTTTTTTAGAAAAAAGCATGGCTGCTGAAATTAAATTTGATCTTGTAAATAAAAGACCATTACATTTTGACAATATAAGAGCGTCAATAATAGTTTCTTCTCCCATTTTATAGCGATGATTTTTTCTAGGATAAATCTTAAATAAGTCTTTTTTATTCATTCTAAAAGTGTCGTAAGTAATACACAGGTCACCGTATTTTTTTTTAAAAGCATCAAGATATTTTTTTTCTTCTGTCACCAAAAAAATTTTTTTATAGTTATTTTTTAGTAAAAGTAAATCAACTTCTTCTAATATCAAATTAATTGTGGGAGGAAATGGATGTGTTTTTGCGACTTTATAAGTGGAACCTCTAAAATGTACACCTAAAATTTTTTCACTTTTTGTGAAATTTTTCTTTATATATAAATCAAATTTATTTGTAATATTTTTTTTGATCTTTATTTTATTAAAAATTTTTTTAGTCTTTTCTTTTTTCATGTCTAAAGTCATATTCGGTCCAAAAATTGAATTACAAAATATAACATTTTGGCTTTGATAGACTTCTTTAAGTGAGTATTTATTAAGCTTCTCAAAATAATATTCCCAAACATTATAATGACCATTAATTTTATTTTGTTCATTGTAAATTGTTGTAAAATTCTTCATGTCTATAATTGGAATCAAATTAAAAGAGTTACAAATAGAAATATGATTTAATACGAAAGTTAAATTTGAAAATAAACCAGAACCTGGGGTTCTTTTAATTATATAAAAAATTTTATCTTTATTATGTTTGCCAAATGAAACAATTTTTAAGTTTTTACCTAAATTAAATTTAGTTTGTATTTTATATTCGCTTTTTTCTAATGGTTTTGGGCCTATATTAGTAAGTATCTGTTGCCGTAAGGTATGTTTATAAATCATTCAAATCCTCCCATAAATTTAGGGACTAGGTTTTTATAATACCAAAGCCATTGAGCAATATATTCATTTGAAGAATTTAAAGCAGTTTTCATATAGTAATATTTAATTTTTTTATTGTGATCTAAATACTTTATAAAGGCACTTACATTAGAATTTTGATATAAAAGACCATGGCATTTTGACAATATAATTGATTCTATTAAAATTTCTTTACCAAGTTTATATCGATGGTTACTTCTTGGATATTTTTTGAATGCATCATCTATATTTGATCGATAAGATTCTTTAATGAAGCAAATCTTGTTACCAAATTCTTTAGTTAATGCCTGAAAAATTTCTTTTTCTTCAGTGCATAAAAAAATTTTATTATATTTATATTTAGTAATTAGGTACTTACTTCTATCTATTATCTGTTTTTTAGTTGGTGGAAAAGGGTGATTTGCCGAAGATTTATAACTGGTTCCTCTATAATGTATTCCTAGCGTTTTGGATTTTGAGTTAAAATTTTTTTTGATAAAATTATTTGCCTCAATACTAAATTCTTTTTTAATTTTAAGATATTTTTTTGCAAATTTGTTTAATTTGTTGTCAGTAAACGAATGTTTAAAAGTTTTATAAAACCTATTATCAGTAACTATTATTTTATGACTTTTATATATTTCTTTAATAGAATTTTCTGACACTTGCTTAAAGTAATATTCCCAAGCATTTTTTGTGTTATTAATAGTCTTTTTTTCATTATAAATTGTTTTAAAATTTTGCATTTCAACATAGGGCTCGAAGCCATGTTTTTCAGCAACAGCCAAATGATTCATCACATAAAGTACATTTGAAAATAGTCCGGCACCAGGAGATCTTCTTATCAAATAAAAAATTTTATTTTTATTAAGGTTTCCAAAACTATATAGGTTTACATCGACTGAGTTTCCTAATATTAACTTTTTAGTAAATAGAGGTTTGGCATGATCGTCAAAGAAATAACTAATGGTATTTGTGGGGAAAAATAAAAGTACTTTTTTTAAAATTTTTTTAGTAAAATTTAACATATTGCTTAAACACCTATTATCTTTTAGTTTTTTCTAAATATTCTTGCTAAATTAACTATAATATTATTTGTATCAACTATTCATTCTTTGTATATAGGTCATTAAATAATATGAAATCTGCATTTGTAATTACATCAATTAACAAACCTAACAATATAATGAAACTTTACGCAAAAATGTGTAAAGAAAAAGGAATAGACTATTATATCATCGGTGATCAAAAATCTCCAAAACAATTTAATATTAAAAATGCAAATTATTATAATTTAAGTCAACAAAAAAAATTAACATTAAGCTACGCAAAAAAATGTCAAAAGAATTCTTATGTTAGAAAAAATATAGGGTATCTAATTGCAATGCGAAACGGAGCTGAAAATATTATCGAAAGTGATGATGATAACTTCCCAAATAAAAATTTTTTCTCTAATTTAAACATAAAGCAAAAATGTCTCATTCTAAAAAATAAAGGGTGGGTAAATGTATTTGATTATTTTAAAAAAAATAAAAAAGATATTATATGGCCAAGAGGCTTTCCTTTAGATGAAATCAAAAAAAAAAATCTTTTGAAGGAAAAATAAAATTTGTAGATTCTCCAATTCAACAGCATTTATCTAATCAAGATCCTGATGTTGATGCAATTTATAGATTGACACACAAAGAAAAAAAAATTTTTTTCTCTAAAAAAAAACCTTTAGCTATCTTCCAGAAAACATACTCTACTTTCAATAGTCAAAATACAAGGTGGTTTAAATTAGCTTTTCCATTACTTTATTTGCCAAGTTTGTGCACGTTTCGAGCATGTGATATTTGGAGAGGATTAGTTGCTTTGAGAATATTACATCTCAATAACATGCCACTCATCTATTCGTCAGCATCTAATTATCAATTAAGAAACTATCATAATCTCATTAAAGATTTTACTGAAGAAGTTCCAATTTATTTAAGAAATAAAGAAATCATTGATATTTTGTATTCCATGAAATTACCAGTAGGGAAAAATAAAATTACCCAATCTTTATTACTTGTTTATAAAAAATTAATAGAAAAAAAAATTTTTCCTAAAGAAGAGTTGGTTTTTTTAAATTGCTGGATAAGTGATATCAAAAAATTTATTTAATTTTCTTAAATAGAACTTTCAGTCCTAGCTAATTTTAAGAAAACTTCCTCTAAATTTTTTTGTCCATGTTTTTTTATAAGTTGTTCAGGTTTACCTTCATCAATAATAACTCCACCTTTCATCATTAATATAGACGAACATAATCTTTTAACTTCACCCATATTGTGTGAGGCAAGTAAAATAGATATTTCCCTTTCATTCCTGTATTCCTCTAAAAATGTTCTAATGAAGTCTCCAGTTTCAGGATCCAAAGATGCAGTTGGTTCATCTAGCAATAATACAGTTGGGTTATTAATTATTGATTTTGCCAGACTAACTCTATTTTTTTGACCTGACGAAAGTTCACCTGTAATATTATCTAAAATTTTATCTAACCTTAATCTGTCTGCCAGATAATCAATTCTGTTATCTAAATTCTCTACATTATAAAGTTTTCCATAAACAGTTAGGTTTTGTTTTACAGTTAATTTTTTTGGTAATTCAATGTATGGAGAAATAAAATTCATCTTATGTAATAGTTCTATTCTATGATCTTCAATATTTTTATTGTTAATTAATACTTTGCCATTCGAAGGTTTTAGTAGTCCGAGTATCATTGCCATAGTAGTTGTCTTTCCACAACCATTGGGGCCAAGTAGTCCAATAATTTCACCCTGTCGAACTTTAAAATTAATATTATTTACAGCCTGTTTATTTCTATAAGATTTTGATAAATTGATTACTTCAATTGAATTAGACATTTAATATTTTGAAGCTCGATTTAATCTATCGTTTATTGCTTTACCAATTCCCTTATTGGGAATTTTTTCAACAGCGATTGACTTATATCCTTTATTTTTAACTTTTCTTAGACAAGAATATAAATTTTTAGCAACCTCATTCAAATTATTTTTTTTACTTAAATAGTAATGATTATCTGAAGCAAGCTTTCTTTTTTTAATTAAAAGAAAAGCTTCACCCTTTCTAGTCTTCTTAATGTTAATCCTTAAAGGAATACCAGGTGAATAATGCAGTTTTGATTGACCGGGTGAAATTTTTTTATGAGGATTAATATCAAAATTAATTTTTTTTTTTAAAACTACTTTAATTTTTGAGATATCTAATCCACCAAGTCTTAATATACTAGGTCTACTAGTAAGATTGATTATAGTTGATTCCAATCCAATAGTACATTTGCCTCCATCTAAAACATATTTAATCTTAGAGCCAAATTCTTCTTTTACGTCTGAAGCTTGAACAGAACTTAATTTAGTTGAGATATTGGCACTCGGGGCTGCCAATGGATACTTTAATTTTTTTAATAAATTTTGAAATATTTTATGTTTGGGAAATCGTACTGCCAAACTGTCTGTGTTGTTAGTAACATATTTTGAAATTTTAGAGTTATTTTTTAACTTGAGTATATAGGTTATTGGGCCTGGAGAAAATTTTTTGTAAAGTTTTATAAAATTATCATTTATTAAACAGTCTCTTTTGAGCATATTGATGTCTAAATAGTGAACAATTAAAGGGTTGTTTGTCGGCCTATTTTTTAGTCTAAATATGTTTTTTACAGCCATATTAGAGTACGCATTTCCAGCTAATCCATAAACAGTTTCAGTTGGAATGCCTATACAGCAATTTTTATCAAGGTAATTTTTTGCTTTTTTGATATTTGATTGATTCAATTTCATGTATTAATAATTACTATTATATGAAAGATAAAAATTTACCACTTGATAATAATATACAATCCCTTGAGGAGCTTACAAAAGAAGCAAATAATATTATTGAATCTCTAGAAAAAGAAAAGGATCTCCAAAATTCTATAGATATCTATCAAAAATTACTGAAATTAAATAACACCATCGAAAGAAAATTTCAAAAAAGTACCAAAAAAATTAATGAAGAAACGAAACAAAAAATTATTAATATAACAAGTAAAAAAAATGCAAAATAAACTTATAAATATTTCAAATGAAACTAATTCATTTTTAAAAGATTTTATTAAAAAACAAAAAAAAACTGAATTAATTTCAGCTATGAAATATGGCCTATTTCCTGGAGGAAAAAAAATTAGATCTAAGATTTTATTAGACATGGGGTCATTATTTAAAATTGATTATAGAACATTAATTATTATTGGTGCTGCGGTAGAGTGTATTCATGCCTATTCTCTAATCCACGATGACTTGCCATGTATGGATAATGATAATTTAAGAAGAGGAAAACCATCAACACACATTAAGTTTGGTGAATCCACAGCTGTGCTTGCTGGAAATTCCCTTTTAACTATGGCCTTTGAAATTTTAACAAGTAAAAATTTAAAAGTTAATGAAAAAATCAAGATTAACCTCATCAAAAAGTTATCTGAATGTTCGGGACATCTTGGAATTGCTGGTGGTCAATATTTAGATCTAAGTTTTGAAAAGAAAAAGATCTCAAAAAATAAAATCATAGATATGGAAATAAAAAAAACAGGAAAATTATTCAGTTTTTGTTGTGCTGTACCAGCTATTATTAAAAA
>MDTF01015444.1_pt1 | contig 10681 bp, 13 predicted proteins | sample 811191 | NCBI WGS metagenome assembly MDTF01 (sample SAMN05326649, study PRJNA326480) | marine metagenome | isolation source: seawater | place: Southern Ocean | collected 2011
AGGAAATTTAGCACCAGAGGGAGCCATAGTTAAAATTGCTGGTTTAAAAAATTTAAAATTTACAGGTAAAGCAAGATGTTTTGACACTGAGGAATCTGCTTTTGACGCAGTCCAAAAAAAAAATACAAAGATGGTGACGTTATTGTAATTCGACACGAAGGTCCAAAAGGTGGTCCAGGTATGCGTGAAATGTTATCAACGACCGCTGCTATCTACGGGCAAGGTAAAGGGGAGACGGTAGCTCTAATTACCGATGGTAGATTTTCAGGCGCAACAAGGGGTTTTTGTATTGGACATGTAGGTCCTGAAGCCTTTGTCGGAGGTCCCATCGCCTTGCTAAAAGATGGAGATATAATTGATATTGACGCAAACAAAGGAACTATTAACGTAAGACTTACAGTAAAAGAATTGAGTGCAAGAAAGAAAAAGTGGAAACCTAAAAAAATTAATTTTGGTAGTGGCACTTTATGGAAATATGCTCAAACAGTTGGATCTTCTTTTAAAGGAGCAACAACGCACCCTGGAGCAAAAAAAGAAACTAAGTGTTACGCGGATATTTAGATGAAAATAAAGCCAGTAATATTGTGTGGCGGTTCTGGTACAAGACTTTTTCCAAATTTTAAAAATGCCCCCTCTAAGCAGTTTATTGATTTTGGCGGATGGACTCTTTTTGAAAAAACATTAGATAGAATAAAAGCTAAAATCTTCGATACACCAGTAATAAGTACTAATAAAATTTATGTAAATCTAGTTTTAAAAGCTTTAAGAAAAAAGAAAATATCTAAATATAAAATAGTCCTAGAACCTTCTAAAAAAAATACAGCTGCTGCAATAATAAGTTCGTCACTATTGAGTGAGATTAAACTAAATCAACCTATTTTGTTCCTTCCATCCGACCATTTTATGCCAAGAAAAGAAATATTCAATAAAATTTTATATTTAAATTTAAAAAATTTAAATAGTAAAAACATTTTCATATTTGGAATAAAAGCCAAAATCCCAAAGTCTGATTATGGATATTTACTAAATAAAAAGATTAATAAAAGAATTAATAAAGTTACTAATTTTATAGAAAAGCCAAAAAAAATATTAGCTATCAGACTTATTAAAAGAAAAGCGCTCTGGAACTCTGGTATAGTTTTAGCTAGAAAAGACTCAATAATAAATAATGCAAAAATACACCAAAAAAATTTATTTAACTATTGTTCAAAATCACTAAATAGCGTCAGTCAAAATAAAAAAATTGTCTCATTAGACAAAAAATCTTTTGACAAAATTGTTCCAATATCTTTTGACTATGCAATTTTAGAAAAAGGTAAGGAGATAAACTCAATTGCTCTAAATATTTCTTGGTCAGATCTTGGAAGTTGGAGTGAAATTTTTAAAATCTTAAAAACTCAAGCTAAAAGCCATTTTATTAAAAAAAATACTTTTTATAGGCCTTGGGGGTTGTACAAAAATTATTTTAGAGGAGAAAAATTTTTATTAAAAGAACTAACAATTAATAGCAATTCTTCTATCAGTCTTCAAAAACACTTTCACAGATCAGAGCACTGGACAATAACGGCTGGTAAACCAAAAATAACTATTGGAAAAAAATTTTTTTTCAAAAATGTAAATGAAAGTGTTTTTATCCCTAAAGGTTCAGTACACAGAATTGAAAATCTTTATAGAGAACCAGTTAAAATTATCGAAGCTCAATTGGGAAATATCTTAAAAGAGACAGATATAGTTAGATATCAAGATATTTATGGTAGAATTAAATAATTTCAATTTCTATTGGTGTGTGGTCTGACGGTTTTGTTTGAGATCTTGGTTTTTTATTTATCTTAATACTCTTTATATTTTCTAATAAATTATCTGAAGCTAAAAAATGATCTATTCTCATGCCATAATTTTTTTGCCATGAACCAGCCATATAGTCCCAAAAAGTATATTCTTGTTTTTTTTTATTAATTAATCTGTAAATATCTTTAAATCCATAATTTAATAATTCTCTAAAAATTTTTCTAATCTCAATTTTATACAAAGCATTATCCAAATATGCCGTATCATCATGTACGTCAATTTCATCAGGTATAATGTTAAAATCACCAGCGATGATTATATTTTTATCATGTATCAAAGTTCTTTTTACAGATTTTAAAAATTTATCTAGCCAGTTAATTTTATATGTGTACTTATCTGTATGAATTGGGTTTCCGTTTGGAATATAAACATTTATTATTTTAATTTTCTTTTGATTTATTTTTAAATCACCACAAATTATTCGTGATTGTTTTAGATCATCTTTAATAAAATCAGTTTTAGTATTATCTATTTTTATTTTAGATAAAAAAGCTACGCCATTATAACTTTTTTGTCCAAATACATATGACTCATAGCCCAATTTTTTAAATTCGTCAGAAGGAAAGTTCGTATTTTCAGTTTTTATTTCCTGAAGAAGAAGAATATCTGGCTTTTCTGTTTTGATGTAATCTATAATATTATCTATTCTTGCTCTTACTGAATTAACATTCCATGAAATAATCTTCATTATTTATACGGAAAAAGACAAACCACAACCGCAAGACGATTTAGCTTTTGGATTTTCAATCACAAATGAGCTTCCAATCATTTCTTTTTTATAATCAACAACAGAACCATTAATAATTTCTAATGAGTCTTTATCTATAACTGTTTTGTTAAAAAGAATGTCATCTTTTTCAATTTTTGCATCAAATGAAAAATTATATTTAAAGCCAGAACATCCACCTCCCTGAACTGAGATTCTAAAATAAGAATTTTCTCTTTGTTCAGAAAGAATTTTTGAAATTTGCTTTTTAGCCTCTTCTGTTAACTCAATTTTATTAGTCATATTTAGTAAATAATGTATTATACAATTTTAGTAATTTTATGCAAAAAAAAACATCTCTACATTATTCAAATTTAGCCACACCAGTTAAATCTAGAGGAAGAATGTATTATGAAACTTCAAGCACACTTCGTTCGCCATATCAAAGAGACAGAGATAGAGTTATTCACTCTACTGCTTTTAGGAGGCTAAAACACAAAACACAGGTTTTTGTTAATACTACGGGCGATCATTTCAGAACAAGAATTACCCATTCATTAGAAGTTGCACAAATAGCAAGAACATTAGCTAAATATTTTAACTTAAATGAAGATTTATGTGAGACGCTTAGTCTATCACACGACTTAGGACATACACCTTTTGGTCATGCTGGTGAGGAAGCGCTGAATGAATGTATGGAGCAATATGGAGGTTTTGATCACAATATTCAAACTCTTAGAATAGTGAATGTATTAGAGAGTAAATATTATAATTTTAAAGGTTTAAATTTATCACTTGAAACTATTGACGGTTTAGTAAAACACAATGGACCAGTTAGAGACATAAGTAAGTTTGATTCAATATTAGGAAAAAACTTTTTTAGAAATAAAATAAATTATAAAAAAAATGCCTCCCTAGAAGCTCAATTAGCTTCAATATCAGACGACATAGCTTACAATAGTCACGATCTAGAGGACGGTTTGCGAGCAAATTTATATAAAATTGAAGATTTGAAAAATATTCCAATTTTGTCAGAGATAGTAAATAAACATAAAAGATTTATAAAAACTAAGGGAACCGAATTAATGATACGACAAGTTATTAGAGATATAATTAATGAAATGGTTAGTGACGTCATCGCAAATACAAAAAAAAATATCAAAGAACAAAAAATTAAAAATATCAGAAATATTTATAATCATAAAAACTTACTTGCCAATTTTTCTGAAGAAATGAACTATTTTGATATAACAATAAAGGCATTTTTAAAAGAAAATATGTATTTTAGTAAAAATGTCCTAAAAAAAACCAACATGGGAAAAAAAATAATTAAATTACTATTCTTGAAAATAAAAAAAAATCCTTCAAAATTTATAAACAAAAAAATATATATAAAAAATAATTTTGAAAGACATATTTGTGATTTTATAGCTGGTATGACAGACCGATATGCAATTAGTTTATATAATTCCTTAAAATGAACATCCTTGAAACATACTTAAAAAAAATACAAGATTTAATTATTGCAAACTGCAATAGTTTAAAAATTGAATCTGATATTAGCTTTTCAGGATCTGTAGTAGAAACTCCACCTCAAGAAATAAATTTTGATCTCTCATCTAACATTGCTCTAGTTTTAGCAAAACAAACAAAACAACCACCAGCTAAATTAGCAGAATCTTTAAAAAAATTAATATTAGAAAATTTAGATGATTTTTCTGAAATTACTATTGCTGGGCCTGGATTTATAAATTTTAAATTTACTATGAAGATGTATCAAAAATTAATTATTAGCATCTTAGAGTCTAATAAAAAATATGGATCAAATAATAAAAGTGAAACCTATAATATTGAATTTGTTTCGGCAAACCCAACAGGACCTATGCATGTAGGTCATTCACGTGGTGCTATTTTTGGAGATGTTTTGGCTAATTTGTTAATTTTTAATGGTAACAAGGTGACTAAAGAATATTATATTAATGATTACGGCAATCAAATTATAAATTTTACAGAATCTGTTTTTTATAGACTTAGAGAAATAGAATTTAACGAAAAATTTCCAAATCAAGAGAATTTGTATCCAGGTGAATACGTAATTGATATTGCTAAAAATATTTTAAAAGATTTTCAAAAACTTGATTTAAGTAACTTTAAAAAAATTTTTGATATGTTGAGCAGAGAGTCCCTTAAGCATTCTATGAATCTTATTAAAGCAGACCTTAAAGCGTTAGGCATATCACACGATAACTTTATTTCTGAAAAATCATTAGTAGAAATGAACTTAGTAGAAAAAGCTATTCAAAATTTAAAAAATAAGAAATTTGTTGAGGAGGGATATTTAAACCCACCAAGAGGTGAGGAAAATAAAGATTGGAAAAAAATTAAAAGATTAATTTTTAAATCAACCTTATTCGGCGATGATACCGATAGAGCTTTACAAAAAAATGACGGTACCTGGACATATTTTGCAAATGATGTTGCTTATCATTCTGATAAGATTAGTAGAAATTATAATTATTTAATAAATATTCTAGGAGCTGATCATACCGGGTATATTAAGCGTATTACAGCAGCTGTAAAAGCGCTTTCAAACAACAAAACAATTCTAATATGCAAAGTTTGCCAACTTGTAAAACTTTTTAAAGGTGGCAAACCTTATAAGATGTCAAAACGTGCTGGTGACTTCATATCAGTTAAAGAACTTTTAGACGAAGTTGATAAAGACTCCATCAGATTTATGATGCTTAATCGAAGTAACGACGTTGAATTAGATTTTGATTTCGACAAGGTGTTAGAGAAAACAAGGGAGAATCCTGTTTTCTATGTTCAATATTGTTACGCAAGAATATCTTCGTTATTCAGAAATTTAAAGGTTGATATTAATAGTAAATTTGAAATTGATGAAAAAAATTTTAATCTTAATGAATATGAGTTACATTTATTTAGAAAAATTATAGATTGGCCAAAAGTCATTAGAACAGCCTCTAATAAATCTGAACCTCATCGAATACCTTTCTACTTATACGAACTAGCAACTTTATTTCACTCATATTGGAGTAAAGGAAACGATGATCCAAAATATAAATTTATTATTAATGATAAAATTAAAAATAAAAACACTCTTTTGATTGTTAGATTGGTAGCTTTAACAATTGAAAATGGTATGAAAATTTTAGGGGTAAATTTACCAACTAAAATGTAATGATTAAAAATTTTTTTTCAGTATTAATTTATATATTTATTTTTTTATTTATTTTTTTTGTTGCGTCCACTTATATTTCAAATAACAATAAAGAAATTATTACGAACAATAGAGCTAATGTATTTTTTAAGATCGAAGAGAGTTTATCAGTTTTACCTTTGATAAAAAACGACACTAACAGTATTATAGAATTTAATTCAGGCTATAATACTGATAACAAGAAAATAAAAAGAAATTTTTGGAATTTATTTAAAAAAAATGATTAGAAAAGCAGCTATAGTTAGTATTTCAGGTCCTTTTTTAACACTTTTTGAAATAGCTATTTTAAAAAAAGAAAAACCATGGGGTATTATTCTTTTTAAAAGAAATATTTTATCAGAAAATCAATTAATAAACTTAACCAAAAAAATCAAAAAAGTAATGAAAGATAATAGATTTCCCATTTTAATTGATGAAGAAGGCGGTCGGGTGACAAGACTTTCCAATTTTTTAGATAATTCGATCTATAATCAAAAATATTTTGGGGATATCTATAAATTGAATAAATCAATAGGAATTCAGCTTTATAAAACTTATATAAATTCTCTATCAAAAATTCTAGTAAAAACTGGAATCAATATAAATGTTTCTCCCGTTTTAGATTTGATGAAAAAAAACACCCACAAAGTTATTGGTAATAGAAGTTATTCAAACGATATTAAAATAGTCAGTGAATTAGGAAAATTATGTGTAAAATATTACAAGTCGAATAAAATAGGCGCTGTCATTAAACATGTACCAGGTCACGGGGGTGCCAATTTAGACAGTCATTATGCTTTACCAAAAGTTAACAGTAATTTTAAAACATTAAAAAAAACAGATTTTGAATGTTTTAAAAACACACACAGTTTTTTTGCTATGACAGCGCATATTTTGTATGTCAATATTGATAACAAAAATAATGCAACACATTCAGAAACAGTGATAAAAAATATTATTAGAAAAGAAATTGGTTTTAAAGGAATTTTGATTTCTGACGACATTTCAATGAAAGCTCTAAAATATAATTTAATTAAGAATGCAGATTTAGCATTAAAGGCAGGGTGCAACTTAGTATTGTATTGTGCCGGCAAATCAAAAGAAACAGATAAATTACTAAAAGCTTTACCGTATATGGACAAATTTACAGCTAAAAAAACTTCGGAATTTTATAAATTTTTAAGATAAAATTGAAATATGGAATCAAATCTAAATAATTCTATACCTATTGAATTACCTAATTATTCCGGTCCTCTTGATGTCCTTTTAGATTTAGCTAAGGCACAAAAAGTTGATTTAACAAAAATTTCTATAACCAAACTCGCGGATCAGTTTTTAAAATATATTAAAGAATCTATAGATTTAAATTTAGAACTAGCAGCAGAATTTTTGCTTATGGCAACTTGGCTTGCATATTTAAAATCTAAATTATTATTACCAGGAGATGAAGAAGATGATTTTAAAGCTCTCGAAGTTGCTGAAAAACTTAAATTACAACTAAAAAAATTAGAACTTATAAGACTCTTGTCTGATCAATTATTAAAAAAAGATAGAATCGGAATCAATGTTTTTTATAGAGGAATGAAAGGTGGAATTAAATCTATTAACACACCAATTTATAAAGTTAGCTTGTACGATCTTTTAAAAACCTACGCGACTATAAAGATGCAAAAAGCTTTTCAAACTATAAATATACCTAAACTGCCAGTTTTTACAGCTGAACAAGGAATAAAGCAGATAAAAAATAATTTTAATAATATTACTGAATGGAAAGATATTGAAGAATTGATACCTAAAGATTTTACCATTAATAAAAAATTAAAAAAAAGTGGGTTAGCCGGAATATTTGCAGCAAGTTTAGAATTAACAAAGCAAGGTGTAACTAGCTTAATGCAAAAAAAAATATTAGGAAAAGTGCTTATAAAAAAAATAATTTAAATGAAAAAGAAATTAAAAAAAATAGACAATATTCTCAAATTTCCAAAGAGTTTAAACAAATTAGAAAAATTAGTTGAAGCAATTCTTTTTGCAGCAGATGAACCCTTAGATATTGAAACAATTGAAAAAAGAGCTCAAAGCACAAGCAATATAAAAAAAATTTTAGTGAACTTGCAATTAGATTACGAATTACGAGGAATAAATTTAGTTTGCATTAAAGATAAGTGGTCATTTAGAACTTCTAAAAATTTAACAAGTTTAATGGCTCTACAAAAATCTACCGAAAAAAAATTATCTAAAGCTACCCTAGAAACATTAGCAATCATTGTTTACCATCAGCCAGTTACAAGATCTGAAATTGAAGAAATCCGTGGTGTTGCATTTGGCACCAATACTATTGAGGTATTGTTAGAACTTGATTGGGTTGTACCAGCTGGTAGAAAAGATGTTATTGGCAAGCCCATTCAATACGCAACAACTGACAATTTTTTACATCATTTTAATATTCAACGACTTACAGACTTACCCAATGTAGACGAACTTAGTTCTGCAGGCCTTATTGATACAACTACTATAGATTCGTCAATTTTTGGGACCGGAAAGTTTTACAAAGAGCAATCTCAAAATAAAAAAGAAGATATCTACTCAAATATAGAAAAAGCGATAGATGAGACGCCTAATAAAGATTAATTTAATATATTTATTTATAGCTAATTTTGTGTATAATTAATTAATGTTTCCTGGATTTTGGCAAATAGCAATTGTAGTAGTTTTAGTAGTTCTTCTGTTTGGACGTGGAAAAATATCATCTTTAATGGGAGATGTTGCCAAGGGAATAAAAAGTTTTAAAAAAGGTCTGTCCGATGAATCTCCAAGTGATAGTGTAGATAAAACAGACGATCACGAAAATTCTAATAAACATTAATTTTAATGCCACAAATTGGATGGTCAGAACTATTAATCATAGTAGTTATTGCTATTTTAGTAATTGGTCCAAAAGATTTTCCTATTGTTTTAAAAAAGATAGGAACTTGGATAAGAACAGGAAAAAAATATTTTTCTGATGTTCAATCAAATATTAACGAAATTACTAATTTTGATGAAAATATAGATAAAAATTCTACTGATAAAAAAAACAAAAAAGAAAATGGAAAAAAACACTAACAACGGAAGTTTTGTTGGACACTTAACAGAACTTAGATCTAGAATTACTAAATCATTTGTTTTTCTAATTATTCTATTTATTTTTAGTTATATTTTTTCAACCGAAATTTATCGTTTTCTCGTACAACCATATGCTGAAGCAGTATTAGTAGAAAATTTAGATAGAAGATTAATTTTTACAGCTTTACATGAAGCTTTCTTAACTTACTTAAAGGTTGCTTTTTTTGCAGCCTTTTTTATATCAAGTCCTTTTTTTCTTATACAGTTGTGGAAATTCATAGCGCCTGGTCTTTATAAAAATGAAAAAAAAACTTTACTACCTTATCTTGTAGCCACGCCTGTTCTTTTTATTTTAGGAGGTTTTATTGTTTATTATTTAATAATGCCACTAGCTATAAAATTTTTTTTAGGCTTTGAGACAGTCGCAGAACCTGGAGTTATAGCAATTCAACTAGAAGCTAAAGTAAATGAGTATCTATCCCTTATAATGAGACTAATCTTTGCCTTTGGAATTAGTTTCCAGTTGCCAGTTATTTTAAGCCTCCTTGCAAGAATAGGTGTCATTGACTCAGAATACCTGCGCAAAAGAAGGAAATATTTTGTAGTAATAATTTTTGCAATGGCTGCCATTTTAACACCACCAGACCCTATTACACAAATTGGTTTGGCACTTCCTTTATTATTATTGTATGAATTATCTATACTCACAGTCAAATTTATAGAAAAAAAGTAGATGCACAATATTAAAGAAATTAGAAAAGACCTAGATTTTTTTAAAAAAAAAATTTCCCAAAGAAATAGTTCGATAAATTTTGATGACTTAATTAATCTTGATAAAGACAACAGAGAATTAATTCAACATAAGGAAAAAAAAGAACAAGAAAAAAAATTATTATCTAAACTGAAAGATCCTGCAAATTTTGAAAAATCAAAAGATTTGTCTAAAGAGATAAGTGATATTACAAAAAAACAAATTATTCTAAGTAACAAAATTCTTATAATTCTTTCTAACGTGCCAAATATCGCAAGAGATGATGTGCCTGTAGGAACTGATGAGAAATCAAATAAACTTATAAAGCAGATAGGAAACATTAAAAAATTTGATTTTCCAATTAAGTCTCACATAGAAATTGGAGAAAAAAACAAACAAATAGACTTTAAAACATCTGCTAAACTTTCAGGCTCTCGTTTTGTAATCTTAAACTCACATTTTGCATTGCTGGAAAGAGCATTAATTAATTTTATGCTTGATGTTCATATCGATAAATTTTCTTATCAGGAAATATCACCCCCATTACTTGTTAATGAAAATGTAATGTTCGGAACCGGTCAATTGCCTAAATTTGAAGAAGATCAATTTGAAATTAAATTAACTAAAGAAGAAGAAAGAAAATTTCTTATACCAACAGCTGAGGTAGTTCTGACTAACTTAGTTAGAGATTCTGTAATAGACTTTAAAGATTTACCTTTAAGATACGTTGCCTCAACTCCATGCTTCAGAAAAGAAGCTGGTAGTTATGGCAAAGACACGAAGGGTATGATGAGACAACATCAATTTTATAAAGTAGAGTTAGTTAGCATAGTTGAACCAAAAAATTCTTTATCTGAATTAGATAGAATGCTTAATTGTGCTGAGGAAATTTTAAAACTTTTAGAAATTCCATATCAGATTGTCCTTCTATCCTCAGGTGATATGGGGTTCAGTGCAGAAAAAACATATGATATTGAAGCTTGGATTCCTTCTGAAAATAAGTACAGGGAAATATCAAGCTGTTCATCTTGTGGAACTTTTCAAGCAAAACGAA
>MDTF01011075.1_pt1 | contig 10679 bp, 8 predicted proteins | sample 811191 | NCBI WGS metagenome assembly MDTF01 (sample SAMN05326649, study PRJNA326480) | marine metagenome | isolation source: seawater | place: Southern Ocean | collected 2011
ACCCACAGCTATCTGAGGAATAAGAGTAGTCTCCTTGAATAACCTAAACTTTGCATCAAAACTTTTGTCTTTATAGGATTGTTTCCCACTAAATTCAGGTGAGTCACTATATAGTTTGTTATTTACGTCAGTATATTGATATGAGGCTTCAAACCAATCAAATGGGTATCCCATGATTGATCCTCGCAGATAAGGGTCAGCATGAGACCATGTAAAACCTATGGTGCCAGCTTCATGCATTCTAGCAGAAGGCATCATAATCAAGCCTACCGTTCCATAGTTAGAAAAACTGGGTCGCTCGTGATGCGGATAAATATAATCAGCAATTTGTGCTCCCAATAAGGAGCTAAAAGTACTCACTAAAAAAATTAAGGTTATGCGGAACCTCATGATTTTAGGATTTATCTATCAGAAATTGCAGCAATCGATGCAGCAGTAACCGAAAGATTTGCTAGGACTGGGGTAACTGTTTGGATGAGAGCTATTGAATCTAATGGTCTTGCTTTTCTTGGAACAATGATTGTAGTTCCAGGTAGGATATCATTTTTTTGAAATGGCATGTACGGCAACAATGGAAGAGTAATGCCTATTGCCCTTCTTGAAGATATTCCATTTGGTAGCACAGCATAGACCTTACCTTTATCTGCTTCTTTTTTTAAGCCACCGGCTTGCTTCAAATAACCATTGAAGGAGGTGCCAACCTTATGAGGTACTGTAACAGGATTGAGAACTTGCCCAACGATGGTAACTGTATTTTGCATCATTGGCATATAAATTACGTCTCCAGTCTCTAAGGGAATATCAAGAGAAGGATCTGTCTTAAATTGCGTTGGATTAAGCTCAGTCACCAATCTGCCTATTGGCTCAGCGCTTTCTATGCTGCTCATCATACCTATTAGGCCAATTAGATCAGTTGAATTTTGTTTCAAGTAACCGCTTGCAACTGCAGAAGCTAATATTTCAGTTAACTCAGCTTGAGATCTTTTTAAAGCTTTTAACTCAGACTCTTTGATAGACTCCCTAGTTAAAATTCCTCCCAAAGGATATGCCTGAGACGTTATGCCACCAGCTCTTTCATATAGCTCAGATAATTTGGTACCTTTTGAGACTAGAAAAAATCCTGGATTTTCAAATTCACCAACTAGCCTTACATAACCACTCTGCATTGAAGATTGATCAAGCTTCGTAGTAAGCATTGTAATATTTGTTATTTTCCTTAAGTCTTCATAGGAGAAAGATCCAAAGCCCTTATTCCTGAGACCCACATCAAATACTGGTAATTTATTTAATTTACTCAACAAGAACCCGCCAGCAAGATTGAATAGATCTTCACCATTTAAGCTAGATGAGATTGGGTATAAGCCTGGGAATCTCACGTTGCCATTGACTGGAACTGAATTAATTAGCAAGATCGGCAATAAATCATCATCATCTTGAAAAATAGGCGTACATTTCATGGATTGATTCGCTGGAAAAATCTTTAACTTAGCCTCAATTAGATTTGAAATTGGATTCTCAGTTAAAACATCCAATGCGAGCAAGCATTTATTTCCATCAGCTAGAATATTAGCAAGACGACTTGATTGCTTAAGGTCTAATTTTTTAAGCTTAGTATCTTTAAGCAAATTAGCAGCCAAAAGAGGATTATTAGCAAGGCCTGAACTTTGACGGCTAGAGGTTGATGTTTTATTAAGTTTCCCATTAATATAGGAAACTACTTCTTTTGATTGTGTAAAAGCAATATCATCATGCGAGAATACAAAGACCCTGTCGCCTGAATATAAATTAAACTTATCCAGCTCTGCTTGATTGCTCAAGCTAATATTCATTACTCTATAAGATTTAGAGGCATAGTTTAGTCTTTTGATTAATGCAAAGCCTGTATATGTATTTTCTAGAAGATCGGTTTCTAAGTTAATAATATCACCCAAGGACTTGTTTTCATCGATAGAATACTCGCCAGAATTCCTAAGAGCCCCTGACAATAAAACAGAATTAATTTTTTCTCCCTTTGAAGAATTGACGACAATCTTATCGCCATTTTGAATTACAAAGCTAGAGGCAAGTGTTGGTTTAATAATTGTTGTCTGGCCAGTAGGAAGCAGTCTTTCGATAGAAATATTAGATAAATCAGCGAAAGGTGTGGTTCCTAGAGCAAATTTAATAACCTCCTCCAGTGAGTCATTTGGTGTAATCTCATATATAGCAGGCCTAATAACCTCTCCTATAATAGATGCACGAGATTGAAGTCCACCAATTAATATTGTGTCGCCGTCATTAAGCACAAAGTCTGAAGAAGTTACATCCCCATTAATTAGCAAGCTATATAAGTCAATAGTCTCAATAGTCTTGTTATTTCGTAAAACTTGGATAGATCGCAAAGAACTATTTGGCTTGATTCCTCCAGCTGAAATTAATGCATTTAGAGGGGTGCCAAATGCATTTAATGCATAGGTTCCTGGTGATTTAACATTACCAAGAGCAAAAATCTGCTTTGATCTAATTTGATCAAGGGTAATGTAAGCCTCGGTTCCAACATATTTGCTAGCTACTTCATCTTTAATTATTGAAGATGCATCTTTGTAAGTAAGGCCAGCTACCATAAATTCACCAATATCTTCGATGATTATGGAGCCTGTCATATTTACCTTGAGAAGTTCACTAAAAGTAAATCCGCCGAATAAAGAAATTTTTAACTGATCACCAATTTTGATTGTGTAGTCATCCCCTAGCGGTAAGCTGTCATAGAAATTAAAGTCATTTGAGTAACCTGAAAATATTTCATGGCCAAATAGCTTCAACTCCTCAAAGCTTTTGGGGAAGTCCTGTTTTGATTTATATGATCTATATTCTTCTACTAAAAAACAGGCTCGCTGATCTCGTTGACATAGCCCGGTAGCTAGCTCAATTCTCTTTTTGTTAATTTCTTTAAATGTAATATCCTCTTTATCTTGATCGGTGATCTTGCCAAATTGTGCATAGATATTTTGCAATTCATTTTGAACAAATGATTTATAGCCATCATCTCCTCCACCAATGCCTCCACCCCCACCACTTTCGACAAGTGATCCTCCATCACCTTCTTTCCCAAGCATATCAATCAAAGCATCTAACTTATCATCATCTTGAGCAATTATACCGGCAGGCATAAAGATCATAAATGTTATTGAAAGTGCAAATAATTTATTCACATTGAAATCTAAAAGGGTATTTTTCATAGCTGACATTATACACTCAACATCAATAATTTATTAGAGATAAAATTAAGAAATCAGAAAAAAATACTAGACTTAATCAGGTTAATTCTCCGCTTAAAAGAAGCAACACATCCCATGAAAGATACCTTAAAAATAAGCTATTAAGAAAACTTAGCTATTTTTTAAAGCCTTATCCGAGTGATGTGAAAGGTAAAACACAGCTAGTAAAAACGGGTAATAAAGTGAAAATCTATAGCGTACAAAAGTACCTTCATTAGACATGATTACTGCATATACCAATAACCCAATAAGCAAAATAAGTGTTAGCAGTTTAAATTCAGTGGTTTTATAAAGCTGATCCCTCAATGCAATTTTGTAGTATAAATAAATTAATAAGCAGCTTTCAAGGCTCTGAATTGGGTAAAAGATATTGCTCCAATTCCATGGTAGGGGAATTAGTAATAGCGCAGGAAGATTCAAGATTGCCTCTAATCCAACATGAAATATTGAAGGCATGAACAAGGGATCTATCTGATCTCGACCGAATACATTAAAGGCACGGTATGAAGTATTTTCATTATATGTAAAATCTTCTGCAGCAAATGCGAGTCTGTAGAGATTCAACACATCTACAATCTGATTCTGAAAGATGAGGCATCCGACAACAAGAGATGCAATAAAAAATATCAATAGATACTGATGTCTGTGTGCTTGAAATACAATGCGAGCAACAAGATATAGAGACAGGAAGGCAAACATTTGTAACTTTAAGTAAATTAATGGGTATAGCATTAACACAGAAATAAAGAGATATTTTCCTCTTAGCAAATTAATCAATATTACTACGGATGCAATCATGATAAGAGTATCTCTAAGACCCAACGCTGAATAAAGAACTAGGCTTGGTACAAGAAAATATAACAATACCTCATTCTCATCATCAAAAAAATTTTTAAACCATAAAAATGTTATGAATAAGAAAAATTTGTTTGCAAATGCAACTGAGGTTACGGTCATCCAGGAAGCTAGTGGGGCAAGCCCCAATATCTTCGCAGTTAAAGTGACGGGGTTCCATATTCCAGGAGTGGTATTTGTGGCAATAGATTCTATTGACTGGCCGGTCGTTTTAAGAGACATCAACTCTCCAGCATATTCAAATTGATCTCCGAACATCCAAGGGGAGATGACGAAATAGTTAATCAGAAGGGGGGAGAAGAACAGCCCAACCCAGGCAATCAAGGAATTAGAATTGATAACTTTAAGCTTGTATAGAAATAATACAAGAAATGCTAAGACGGAAAAGTTAGCTAGCTCAAATATATAGTATTCAAGAGTGTAGCCATAATTATTTAGTTTAAAGTATTCATTTACCATAAATCTTCTTTATTCTTTTGAATAAAAGAAAGAGAGATTGACGAGAATAAAAATAATATCGCACTTGAAATAATGATTGCTGAAACATTTGGGGAAACTGGGTATTCAGAAGCATGGGGAGGGTCAATAGTATATACAAGATGGGGCATATCGTTCTCCAGGTTAGCAATAGTATAATATTCAGAATTAATTGTACTGGCTAAGGCAGATGCTATAGACGCATTCTTAGATACAGCAAGCTGCTTATATGTAGAAGATATAATTTCTTGCGATTTCCAAATGAGGCGCTCTTTAGTATAACGATCTGTCTCCAATATGACTGCGCTCATAAAGTCAATGGCGAAATCTTTATTACGAGACATTGTACGTACGGTAATATTGGTAGCGCCTAATTTCATATCTACCCTGATGGTTCCTCGAATATAAGCCTGCAAGTCATATGCAGAGTAGTATTCTGATAAATCATGCCCAAGGACAAATGAGCTAAATTTTTCTGATATTTTGTGAGCTTTAGGAATTTTATCAAAGTACTCCTTATTCAAATCACCACTTCCATAGACTTTAGACCCCCATCCTAGGGCCCACATTCTTTGCGCATTCACATATGAATTCATATTAGATATAAATTCATCACTAGGCCCTCTATCGTCAAGGCTCGCACCAAAGAATTGTGCTGCACCAGCAGTTGATGCACCAGGTCGCGCATTAAGTTCCGCTTCCCTTAAGGTAGCTGTAATAGAGAACTCTGGCACTGAGGTTTGTATCAACAAGAAACTCAGAATAAAGGAAGCCCCAATAAAATATAGGTGTCGCTTCACCAATAGCATATCGAATACAAAATCTTTAGCTAAATCTGCTCTTTCTTTAAGTTTAAGTTTTTTTAGGAAGCTCATATATGAATACTCTCAATTATCATTACAGTATAGTTCTCCTAGCGATTGAATCAACATCTTAGTTAAAAAAATTATCTATCTAGATCAATTTAGCTAAGAAATACTTATCCCTTACTTCATGTATGCAAATTGTTAACTCAATTAAAGTATGGGGTGTCTCTTAGATGATGCTTATTTTCTAGATATTTTTGTCAACGTGCCAATCAACAGTTTTTTGAAGACCAGTTTTAACTTTATAAGCAGGCTTGTACCCTAGAAGCTTTTTTGCCTTCGAAATATCAGCCTGCGAGTGTTTAACATCGCCCTCTCTGAAATCTCGATAAATTAATTTTGAATGTTGAGTTTTATTCTTTTTGTGAATGAGTCCTTGAAGACTTTTATAAAGCTCATTTAGAGATGTTCTATCCCCTACTGCGATATTATATATATTATTTAAAGCCTTTTTATTGCTAGTTGTGGCAGCCAATATGTTAGCTTGAATTGCATTCTCAATAAAACAAAAATCTCTACTAGTTCTACCATCTCCATTGATAAAGATTTCTTCATTTTTACAAATCGCATTGATCCATTTGGGAATAACAGCAGCGTAAGTACTATTTGGAGTTTGCCTTTTTCCAAAAACATTGAAATACCTAAGGCCAATAGAATTAAAGCTATATGCTTTATTAAAAACATCAGCATAAAGTTCGTTAACATATTTAGTTACAGCATAAGGGCTTAGTGGATTACCAATAATATGCTCTTTTTTAGGCAGCTTCTTGTGATCGCCGTAGGTAGAGCTGCTAGCAGCATAGGTGAAGCTTTTTACATTGGAATTATTAGCGGCGACTAGCATGTTAAGAAAGCCAGTTATATTGCTTTTATTTGTCTTGATTGGATCTTTTATGCTTCTAGGAACAGAGCCAATTGCAGCTTGATGCAATACATAGTCAATATTCTGACAAGCCCGCTCACATGATTTTAAGTTTGAAATGTCACCTTTAATAAATGTAAATTTTGACCACTGTTTTTTTGATACTAGGGACTGAACTTCTTTTAGATTGGCCTCATTACCTGTAGAAAAGTTATCTAGTCCGACAACTTTCTGATTTAATTCAAGGAGAGTCTCCAGCAAGTTGCTACCTATGAATCCAGCCACTCCAGTAATCAGCCAAGTCTGAGGGTTGGCAAGGAGGGATTTTTTAATTGTTGAATATGTTGTCATAGAATCAAAGTCTCTTATCAACTTGAGCAGCAGTAAATAGGTACTTTAAGTCATAAACTACGTGTTTAGATTTTCCAAATGCTCTAATTTTTTTAATGCCCATTTTTTTAAATTCCTTGTGTGAAACTGCAATAATGATTGCATCATACTCATTAGTTCCAATCTTATCTAAAAGATTAATTCCATGCTCTTTCTTTGCCTCAAGCTTGTTGACCCATGGATCATAAACACTAACCTTGCAATTATATTCAAGCAATTCTTCGATAATGTCAGTGACTTTTGTATTTCTAATATCAGGGCAATCCTCTTTAAATGAGAGTCCAAGGATCAATACTTTTGATGAGTTAATTTTAATATTTTTTTGAGCAAGAAGCTTGATGAGCTGGGAAGAAACAAAGGATGCCATACCATCATTAAGCCTTCGCCCTGCTAATATAATTTCAGGGTTATACCCAAGACTTTCTGCCTTGTGTGTCAGGTAATATGGATCCACTCCTATGCAGTGACCGCCAACCAAGCCCGGTCTGAATGGTAAAAAGTTCCATTTTGTCTCAGCCGCTCTTAATACTGACTCAGTATCAATCTCCATTAGATTAAAAATAATTGCTAGCTCGTTAATCAGTGCAATATTTAAATCTCTTTGGGTGTTTTCAATGACTTTTGCGGCTTCTGCAACCTTAATGCTTTCAGCTTGATAGGTCCCTGCAAGAATTATTTTCTTATAAACTTGATCAATAAAATCTGCAGACTTTTTATCTGATCCAGAAGTTACTTTCTTAATATGAGGTAAACGATGTGTCTTGTCACCAGGATTGATTCTTTCTGGTGAATAGCCTGCATAAAAATCTTTATTCAACGATAGGCCTGAGATTTTCTCTAATATTGGCACACAGTCTTCTTCAGTGGCTCCAGGATATACTGTTGACTCGTAAACAACTACATCACCTTTTTTTAGCAATGAGGCAATGAGCTTGGAGGCTTTGATCAGGGGGCCAAGATCCGGTCTTTTGTTTTTATTAATTGGTGTTGGAACAGTAACAATGTAAAAATTACAATCTTTCAGAGCATCCGCATCTGACGTAAATATAATATTATTAGCTTTTTTTAGATTCTTGGTCTCAACCTCATTAGTGGAATCCACTCCATTGTTTAGGTCTGAAATTCTATTTGTATTTATATCAAAGCCAATTACTGGAAATTTGTAACTAAATTCAATGGCTAGTGGGAGCCCAACATAGCCTAGGCCAATAATACCGATTTTTGTAGATTGAAGTTTCATATTATGCTGAGTCAAGAATATTGGTATTTATCTTAGGATGTAATAAGAAGAATTTGATTAGCCCTCTCACTTGCTAGCTCCTAAAGTATTTCTTATAGAGAGTATAAATTAATGTTAGCCATTTTTCGTCATTTGGGTAATCTTTATATGATTTAGGTGGAGCATTTAAAATCTCCTCAAATTCCTCAAGAGGTATACCAAACTTTTTACTTGCATAATCCTTGTCTTTATTAACTTGGGCAATCTCGTATGGCAAGTCCTCCAGCTCTTTCATTGCTTGCTCTCTTGAAATTTCACCAGAGCAAATTTGTGACGAAAAGGTTGCTCTTCTGTAATCTAAATTAAACTTAACCGGCTGAATATATGATTGCACAAATCTGGTATAAACAGACTCATGATGTTTGCCGCCATATTCGTAATACCCCACTTTTTCTTTTAAAAGCTCCAAGGCTTCAGTTTTATTGAATGGCAGTAAATTTAATAAATAGACAATTTTGATCCCTCGAAAGAATTTGTAATAGATCTCTGCCTTCCAGTCAAAAGTTGGGAATGTCTTCATGTTCTTTGTACCAAAATTGCTGTGAATGCTTTTTAATAATTTCAGATCCTTGGGATTATAAAACCATGACTCGGGCAATATACCCTCAGTTGCATAGTTCCCACCCCCAATAATAAACTTGATGTTATTTCGAGAAGCAACTTTATGTAAAATTGATGTTATGGCAATGTCAGTAGGAATCTCAACCTCGGGAATTGAGGACTTTAAGACCGATAACTGAATGTCCTTAAACTCATCCCAATCAAGGACATAGCTTTCATAGTCAATTTCTAAGTTATCGCATAAACTTCTAATGTTTTTTACAGCTTCCTCAGAGTTCCAGCCATTATCCATATGAACAGCAAGCGGCCTTAGTCCTAGCTCCTTAACAATATATGCAACATAGCTGCTATCCACTCCGCCACTCACCCCTATTAGGCAGTCATACTTTTTATTTTTTCCAGATTTTTTAATGGCATTTAACAAATCACTTAACTGAGACTCTCTATCGGTCCCTTTGGGAACAATAGTCTTTATTTCCTCTAAGAAAGTCTCGCAATGGTTGCAAAAATCTTGCTCGTTAAATTCAATCTGATGATCAGATGTATCCATTACACATCTTTGACAAATTTTGTATTTTTTCATTAATATTTTTCGTGTCTTGAAATGCTAAAAGATTGAACTAAAGTAAGTTATTTAACTTATTTTAGTTACATCTTGCCAAGAAGGATAGTTAATTAACACACCTTTATTAGCGCCTTGATATACAAAAAAACTTCCAGCAGCGATACCATTCACATTCCCATGCTGATAAGCATTCTTAAAATCAGTAAGATTTCCAGCGCCACCCAATGCCACCGTTGGAATAGTTACGGCGTCTGATATGCTTTTTATTAGATCTATGTCATAGCCATTCATAGTTCCATCATTAGAAATTGATTGGATAATAATCTCTCCGGCACCCATTTCTTCTGCAATCCTAGCTAACTCTACTGGCTTATATTTTGTTACTTGGCTTCCATTTTTAATAAATACATAATTTGATTTTCCTAGAAATTTTTTCTTTACATCTATGCATATAACTATTGAAGAGGAGCCAAAATACTTTACAGCCTCTTGAATAAAGAGGGGGTTTGAAATCGCATGTGAGTTTAGAATGACCTTTTCTGCCCCACAAGCAATAACATTCTTTATGTCTTCAATTGAACTAATCCCTCCTCCTACAGAAAAAGGCATATTAGCCTCTTCGCCAACCCTCTTGATAACCTCTGAAGAAATTCTTCTTCCTTGTGCCGTGGCATCGATATCTAAAAGCACTAATTCATCTGCTTTAAGTTCATTAAAAATCTTAACTGCATTTATTGGATCACCAATATAGTTGTAGTTTTTAAATTTTACTGATTTAACCAGGGCATTATTTTTGAGAAGCAGAACGGGTATTAGTCTTGGTCTAAACATTAAATTTTATAAAGAGATAAAATTCTTCAAAAGCATTCTGCCTGAATCGTGGCTTTTTTCAGGATGGTATTGAACGCCAAAAATATTCTCCTGCTCAATCCCAGAACAAAAATTTTCAATATAGTTTGTTTCATTGAGAATAAGAGCAGGATCATTTGGCTGCATATAAAACGAATGGACAAAGTAAAACTCTTCATCAGAGGCTATATTATTCATTAAGATACTTTTTTTGGCTATATTAATAGTATTCCAGCCCATATGGGGTATTTTAAATTTCTGACTATCTGACGTCTTAAATTTCTTAACAGAAGCATCAATCCAACCAAGGCCAATTGAGTTGCCCTCCTCACTAAAGGTAGCCATTAATTGCATTCCTAGGCAAATTCCAAGTATGGGCTTCTTTTGAATAAGAGCGAAATTCCCCAAGGGTTCTATCAAGTTCAATTCTTGTAAATTATCCATTGCTCTTTTAAAGTTCCCAACACCCAATAATATAATTTTGTCTGCTTGCAAGATATCCTGAGGCTCAGAAGATATTGAGACAGTAATATTTTCTTCCAGTAACTTTTTCTGGACTGAAAAAATATTTCCCATCCCATAATCAACTATATGAATTTTCATGATTAAGTTTAATTGATTGAGACGAGCGAAGCTTTGTAAAAAAAGAAATTGAATGGCGCATATAGGGAAGCCTAATAATACTCTTCTATTTGTTCAGTGCTTATTTTTAAAATAT
>MDTF01008559.1_pt1 | contig 10678 bp, 9 predicted proteins | sample 811191 | NCBI WGS metagenome assembly MDTF01 (sample SAMN05326649, study PRJNA326480) | marine metagenome | isolation source: seawater | place: Southern Ocean | collected 2011
ACATGCTGTGCACTAGGTTTGTGGGAGGCTCTTTGGTTAAGTAATTTAGAAAATGATAAAATTAAATTACCAAGAATACCAAAACAAGGAATGTTTTTTAATTCTGCTTTATTCGTAATATATTTTGCCAGCTTGGTTTCTACCATGGTGTACAAAATAATAGAGTTGTGTGCCTCGTTGCACTCCTCAACAATTTTGTTTATTTGTTGTTCTGTTCTAACAAAAACAAATTCCTTTTTGTCATAGATAAAATTTGAAAACTGTGATTTCAATGACAGAAAGATTCTATCTAGTGTCTCTCCAGTTGAATCTGAGACAAGATATACATTGTATTTTTCGTTCATAAGTATGTTGATGTTTATTTTATAAGTTTTAATTATACATTCTTATTTTTTTTTAGAAAAGATATTAACACTAGTTAAAAACATTTTAACATTTTATTGTCTGTAGGTGTTTTTATTATTGTTTTATTAATATGTGTGTAAAGCTTAAAAATTTTAATAATAGTATGATTTTTTTTATATTTAAAAGTGAATAAAATGTGTAAAATTATGTATAAATACTTATATGACTAATCAACATGACCTACTACAAACATTTAATCTAAAAATATATAATTTTATTAGTAATGAATAAATTAAAGAACTGTTTAAAAAATAAAGATACATCTTGTTTTCCTGTTTGGTTTATGAGACAAGCAGGAAGATATCTTCCAGAATTTAGAGAAATTAGATCAAAAAATTTAAACTTTATTGAACTTTGTTTAAATAGCAATTTAAGTTCAGAAATTACATTACAACCAATGAAAAGATTTGACTTAGATGCTGCTATTATATTTTCTGATATTTTAATGGTGCCTTATGGTCTTGGTCAAGAAGTTAAGTTTATAAAAAATGAAGGTCCAACATTATCTGAGTTTAGTTTAAATAAATTTTTAGAAAATAATATAAATGATTTTACTCAAAAACTATCTCCAATTTATGAAGCAATAAAAAAAACAAGAAAAAAATTATCAAAAGACAAGTCTTTGATATCTTTTGTTGGTGCACCCTGGACTCTACTTATTTATATGTTTGATTTAAAATTAAACAAAAACAAAATTAATTTTGAAAAAATTAAAAAGAAAGAAAAAGAAATCAATATTGTTTTAAAAAAACTAAATGAATATTTATGTGTTCATATCGAAAGTCAGATTAAAGCAGGTGCAGACGTCATTCAAATTTTCGACTCGTGGGCAGGGCTCATCCCAACAAAAAACCTAGAAGATTATTGCTACACACCCAACCTTAAACTGGTTAAATTTTGTAAGTCAAAAAAAACCCCGGTTATCTGTTTTCCACGAGGTATAAAAAAAAATTACCTAGATTTTAATAAAATCATTCAACCAGATTGTTTAAATTTAGACTATGAGACCGACCCTTTATGGGCCAAAGAAAACCTCGACGGGGTTTGCTTGCAGGGCGGCATGGACCCCAAAACGCTGCTACTTCCCGAAAAAGAAATTTTTACAGAAGTAGATAAATACCTTAATATATTTAAAGAGTATCCTTATATATTTAATTTAGGTCACGGTCTGCTACCCGAAACAAACCCAGCAGTCCTAGAAAAAGTTATACAAAGGGTTATTAATTATAAATGAAAAAAGCAATAATTTTATTTAATCTTGGAGGACCAGATAGTATTAACGCTGTCGAGCCTTTCCTTTTCAATTTATTTTATGATCCGGCAATTATTAATCTTCCTTCTTTTTTAAGATATCCGCTTGCAAAATTGATTTCAAAATTAAGAGCACCTGTTGCAAAAACAATTTACGGCGAAATGGGAGGAAAATCACCCATTTTAGAAGAAACACAAAAACAGGCGATGTCTATAGAAAAAAGCCTCAACCAAGAAAGCGATGTTTATAAATGCTTTATCGTGATGAGATGTTGGAATCCGAGAGCAAAAGAAACTGTTCTAAATGTAAAAAACTTCAATCCCGACCAGATAATTTTACTTCCACTGTACCCACAATTTTCTAACGCTACGTCAGGATCTTCAATTAAAGAATGGACGGAAACCTGTAAAAAAGAAAATGTAACTACAGAAACCAAGATTATTTGCTGTTACCCGACCGAACAAAATTTTATATTATCACACGCAAACCTAATAAAAGAAAAAATAAAAGAAAAAAAACTTTCTGAATTTGTTTTGATTTTTTCTGCTCACGGATTACCTGAAAAAATGATAAAACAAGGTGACCCTTATCAGTGGCAAGTTGAAAAAACAGTTCAATCAGTCGTAGAAAAATTAAATATAAGCAACTTGAACTATATTTTGAGCTACCAAAGTAGAGTCGGTCCTGTAAAGTGGATTGGTCCTTCAACTGAAAACATAATTAAAATAGAGTCAAAGAAACAAAAACAAATTGTGGTTGTCCCCATAGCCTTTGTTTCAGAACATTCCGAAACACTAGTTGAGCTTGATATAGAATACAAAAAACTTGCTATTGAAAATGGATCTAAAGACTATATTCGCGTGCCCGCTCTAACCTGTCACCCCGATTTTATAGAATCATTAAAGACTATTATTTTAAACGCTGACAAAGGAAAACCTTTTACTTCATCGATAAACTGTTCTGCAAAATCAACTAAATGTCCAAGACTACAAACAATCTGATTATATGAACTATTATCTTTTATTTAAGTCACTTCATCTGATTGCTGTAATATCATGGATGGCAGGTCTTTTATATCTTCCGAGGTTATTTATTTACCATGTTGAAACTAATTCTAATAAGGAAAAAAAAGATACTTTTAAAATTATGGAGAGGAAACTTTATTTTTATATTATGAATCCTGCTATGATTTTATCTTGGATATTTGGTGTGTTATTAATTCACTCTATAGGAGCAGAGTCTTTCGGACATCTTTGGCTTAAGATAAAAATTATTCTAGTAGTTTTATTAAGCATATATCATTTATTTCTTTTTTATTGCCTAAAAAAACTCTCCGAAGATTCCTGCAAATACTCCTCAAAGTTTTTCAGATATATAAATGAGGTGCCTACTATAACGTTAATTATCATTATTTTTACCGTAGTTTTTAAACCATTATAAGGCTTGTAATATTTTTAAATACGCCTATATTTATTTTACTTACCTAAAAAAAAATCAATCACATATGAATCTAGAAGAACTAAAGAAAAAAAACCCCGCGGAGCTTATTTCCGAAGCTGAAAAACTTGGAATTGAAAACCCAAGCACACTAAGAAAACAGGAAATTCTTTTTGCAATATTAAAAAAATTAGCTGAAAAAAATGTACAGATAACCGCACTTGGTGTACTTGAAGTTTTGCAAGACGGATTTGGTTTTTTACGGGCTATAGAATCAAACTATTTGCCTGGTCCAGATGACGTGTACGTCGGCCCGAGTCAAATTAGAAGATTTGGTTTAAGAACAGGTGATTCCGTAGAAGGTGAAATTAGAGGACCTAAAGACGCCGAAAGATACTTTGCATTACTAAAAGTTAATAAAATTAATTATGAAGATCCGGAGAAAGTTAAAAATAAAATAGCTTTTGACAACTTAACGCCCCTTTATCCAGATGAAAGAATCAAATTAGAAACTGAAACGACTAAGATAGAGAAAAAACCTGATAATACAGCTAGACTGATCGATTTAGTTAGTCCTATCGGTAAAGGCCAAAGAGCTTTAATAGTTTCGCCTCCAAGAGCAGGAAAAACAATTATTCTACAAAACATTGCACAATCTATTGCCGTTAATCACCCAGAGTGTTTTTTAATGGTGCTACTAATTGACGAAAGACCTGAGGAGGTAACAGACATGAGAAGATCCGTAAAAGGTGAAGTTGTTGCTTCTACATTTGATGAACCAGCATCACGGCATGTCGCTGTTGCTGAAATGGTTATTGAAAAAGCAAAAAGACTTGTAGAACACAAAAAAGATGTAGTTATATTATTAGACTCCATCACAAGGTTGGGCAGAGCTTATAATGCAGTAATACCAAGTTCCGGTAAAGTTTTAACAGGAGGTGTAGATGCAAACGCACTACAAAAACCAAAAAGATTTTTTGGAGCGGCAAGGAATGTTGAAGAAGGAGGCTCACTAACGATTATTTCAACTGCTTTAGTAGATACAGGCTCTAGAATGGATGAGGTAATTTTTGAAGAATTTAAAGGAACGGGTAATTCAGAATTAATTTTGGACAGGAAGGTTGCCGATAAAAGAATTTACCCAGCTCTCGACATAACTAGATCTGGAACACGTAGAGAAGAATTATTATTTGAGAAAGACGATCTTAGTAAAATGAATGTTCTAAGAAGAATTATAAGCCCAATGGGAACTATGGATGGAATAGAATTTTTAATTTCAAAATTAAAAAACACAAAGAACAATGCAGATTTTTTTGATTCCATGAACAAGACTAGTTAATTAATTTAATAAAACTCTTTTAAATATCTTTACTGTCCTTGTATGATATCCACATAAAAAAAATGAATATTTATGCACTTTCATCAGGCGGGGGACCTTCAGGAATAGCTATAATTAGATTGTCGGGCAGTAGTGCCTTTCAAATATCTAAATTAATAACAAAACAAACCATCTTAAAACCCAAAGAAATTAACCTTTGCAAATTCTACGATCCAAATGATAACAGTTTAATCGACGAGGGCTTATTACTATGTTTTCTTAACCCAAACAGCTTCACTGGGGACGATCTAGTAGAGTTTCACGTTCATGGTAGCAACGCAGTTATTAACCGTTTTTTAAATGTACTCTCACAACAAGCAGATTGTAGGCTAGCAGAACCAGGAGAGTTTACTAGGATTGCATTCCAAAATAATAAAATTGACCTAATAGAAGCTGAAAGTATTGGAGATTTAATTCATTCTGAAACCGAACTTCAGAGGAAACAGGCAGTTAGGTTAGTACAAGGAAATGCGTCGAGTTATTATAATGAATTAAGAGAAAAGCTAATCAAATCGTTGGCATATATCGAAGCAAAAATAGATTTTGCAGAAGATGATTTGCCAGAAAATGTTTTACAAGAGGTTCATAAATCAATTAAAAATATCCATCAAGACATTGAAAAAATTCTAGAAGATAATAAAACAGGTGAAAAAATAAGAGATGGATTCCGAGTATCAATTACTGGTGAGGTAAACGCCGGTAAATCATCCTTATTAAATTTACTATCTAAAAGAGAAGTGGCAATTGTTTCTGAGGAGGAAGGAACTACAAGGGATGTTATTGAAACCTACTTAAATATCGATGGGTATCCTGTTATTTTAGCTGACACGGCAGGGATAAGAGAAGCTAAAAATGAAGTAGAAAAAAAAGGTATCTCTCTAGCTCTAGCTAAATTTAAAGAAGCAGATCTAAACATTGTAATGATCGACAACTCATCTTCTGAAATTAATGATCAAGTTAAGAGATTAATAAATAAAGACTCTATAGTACTTCTAAATAAATCTGACATAAAAAATAATCAAAACCATACGTTTATGGCCGATACAATTTTGGTGTCTGTAAAAAATAATAAAAATATTGATCATTTAATTAATAAGTTAAAGGAGAAGCTAGGTAAAAAATTTGCATCCAATAATAATATTTTAGTTACCAGAGAAAGACACCGGGTGAAGCTCAATGATTGTTTAAAAGAGATAAATTGTTTCTTGAAAAGAGACTATAATAAAGAAATTGAGCTTGCTGCAGAAGATTTAAGGATGGCAACAAGACATTTAGGCAGCATATTAGGAAAAGTTGATGTCGAAGAAGTATTAGGTTCAATTTTTAATGATTTTTGTATAGGGAAATAAAATACAGCTTGTAAAATCAGTTAAGACGGATACATTCCAATCATGAACAAAGAACTAAGCTATGATGTAGTTGTTGTAGGAGGAGGACACGCCGGATGTGAGGCTGCGGCTGCATCTGCTAGAATAGGCGTAAATACTGCCCTTTTTACACATAAAATAGAGACCATTGGCGAAATGTCATGTAATCCAGCTATCGGCGGACTCGGTAAGGGTCATCTTGTTAGAGAGATAGATGCTTTAGATGGTGTAATGGGCGAGGTTGCTGATAAATCTGGAATTCAATTTAGATTACTAAACAGAAGCAGAGGACCAGCTGTACAAGGTCCAAGAACACAATCTGACAGAGCTCTTTACAAAGAGCATATGCAAAAAATTTTACTTAACTATAAAAATCTTACCGTTATTGCCGACCCTATAACAAAATTTATTTTTGATGATCATGAAAATAAGGTTTTAGGGTTTATATCTCAGAGTGGTAAGGAAACAAGATGCAAGGAATTGATTTTAACCACCGGCACATTTCTAAATGGACTAATTCATATTGGTGAAACACAAATACCTGCTGGAAGGTATGACGAGAAACCATCGACAGGTCTGAGTGAACAACTTGCTAAATATAAAATGCAGATTGGTAGATTGAAAACAGGTACACCACCAAGGCTAGATGGCAGCACCATTAATTACGATGGCTTGGAAATGCAGCCTGCTGATGAAGATCCGTATTATTTTTCTTTTTTAACAAATAAATTATACAACAAGCAAGTTAAGTGTGGAATGACCTATACTAACAATGAAGTTCATAAAATTATAAGTAAAAATATCAATCGTAGTGCAATGTATTCTGGAAAAATTAAAGGTGTTGGTCCACGGTACTGCCCTGCCATTGAAGATAAAGTTGTAAAGTTTAAGGAGAAGCAACAGCATCAAATCTTTTTAGAGCCCGAAGGATTGAATGACAGCACTGTTTACCCAAATGGTATTTCTACCTCACTTCCTGAGGATGTGCAGCTTCAAATACTGGCTAAAATCAAGGGTTTAGAGCAGGTAAAGATGCTGCGAGCTGGATACGCAATTGAGTATGATTATGTTGACCCTAGAGAACTTAAATCCACTTTGGAGACTAAAAAAATTAAATCACTTTTTTTGGCAGGACAAATAAACGGTACGACAGGATATGAGGAGGCCGCAGCTCAAGGTTTGATGGCTGGTACAAATGCAGCTTTAAAAATAAAAAAAAATACAGATTTTATTTTAGATAGATCAGATTCCTACATAGGGGTTATGATAGATGACTTGATTACCAAAGGTGTTTCCGAACCATATCGTATGTTTACTTCTAGAGCAGAATACAGGCTGTCACTAAGAGCAGATAATGCAGACCAAAGACTCACTCCACTTGGTATCAAAATTGGTTTAGTTAACAAGAGTAGATCTGAAGTTTTTAATTACAAACAAAAAAAAATAATACAAGTGACCAACGAACTAGTCAGTAAATCAATTAGTCCAAATGAAGCCGCTAAACACGCGATTAGAATCTCTATGGACGGTGTAAAAAGAAATGCCCTACAAGTCCTTGCCTTGAAAGATGTTGACATGAAAAAAATAAGATCAGTATGGCCCGACTTAACTCAAAATGGACAGTTAATCGATCGCCAGGTTGAAATTGATGCTCATTATTCTGGATATCTTTCTCGACAGACAAATGACATAGCTTCTTTTAAAAAAGATGAAAATATATTAATCCCAGCAGATTTTGATTACGATTCTTTTAGTTCACTCTCTAATGAAGTTAAATCAAAACTTAAATTGATTAAACCCCGCACGCTTGGCCAAGCATTAAGAATAGACGGAATAACCCCTGCAGCTGCTTTAATAATACTAGGATTCATCAAAAGATCAAAAAAAATTAAACATAGGCATTCTGCCTAATGAATGAAGCAAAGGTTAAGCTTTTTTTAACAGAAAATCTGGGATTCACTAACATTCACTTAGAGTATTTAGATTATTTTCACCATGAACTTCTTTTGTATAATAAAAAGTATAACCTAATATCAAAAAGCACAGTGTCAAATATTTGGCATAGACACATTCTTGATTCAGCTCAGATAATTAAGTTTATTTCTTTTCAGAAGGGTGGATCTGTGTCTGATCTTGGTTCGGGAGCTGGATTTCCTGGATTGATTGTAGCAATTTATGCTAAAAATAAAGATTTTCACGTGAAGCTTTATGAAAAATCACCTGTAAAAAACGATTTTCTCAATAAAATAATTAAACACACAGGAATCAACTGTGAAGTCATTGGTGGCAACTGCAATGAGCATTATATTGAGTCAGACTATATTGTTGCTAGAGCTTTCAAAAAACTAGATAAAATAATGTCTATTTCACGTGGAATAGCTAAAAAACCACATAAAATAATAATTTTAAAGGGAAAGAATGCACAGGTTGAGGTAAATAATGCTTTAAAAATTTACCCATTTAAGTATAAACTAGTAGACAGTATTACCGATGAGCAGTCTAAAATTGTTCTGGTAGATATAATTAAAAGTGATTAAAAATATAATTTCAGTGATAAATCAAAAAGGTGGTGTAGGTAAAACTACGACCGTTATAAACCTCGCAAGCGCTCTTGCACAAATGGGTAAGAATGTTTTGGTAATTGATCTTGATCCTCAGGGAAATGCCACCACTGGTTTGGGAAAGCGAAATAATGACGAGCAAAAAAATATTTACAATCTTTTGATAGAAAAAATAACTTTAGAAGAGGTAATACAAAAGTCAAATATAGGCGGACTTGACCTAATTTGTTCTAACGTAAATTTATCAGGACTAGAGGTGGAAACTGCCAACCAAGCAAACAGAGCGTTTTTATTAAAAGAAATACTACGTAACAACAAAAATAATTGCCTAGAAAAATATGAAAACATTTTTATAGATTGCCCTCCGTCTCTAAGCCTTTTAACAATTATGTCTTTGGTGGCAGCAGACGAACTCTTAGTACCACTTCAAACTGAATTTTTTGCACTAGAGGGCATTACTCAGCTGATAAAAACTATAGACAGAATTAAGGTTAATTTAAACCCTAATTTAATTATAAGAGGAATTTTACTGACGATGTTTGATAAGAGAAATAAGTTATCAACTCAAGTATGCAGTGAAGCTAGAGAGTATTTTAAAGAAAAAGTCTATGAAACAGTAATTCCTAGAAACGTGAGGCTTTCAGAAGCCCCCTCTCATGGTATGCCCTGTGTTGTGTACGACAAACATTGTCTGGGCAGCAAATCTTATTATAATCTAGCAGATGAGTTTATAGGGCAAAAAAATAAAAAAGCAGGGAGAACCGCATGAATGAAATAAAAAAAAAAGGATTAGGAAGGGGTCTTTCTGCATTGTTTGGAGAAACAAAAAATCAAGCTGTAAATAAGACAAGCAACATTTCACAAAAGGTTGCCGCAGTGAGTGATTTGTCCAGAAATCAATATCAACCAAGAATTAATTTTGATCAAAATAAACTCGAAGCACTTTCGGATTCTATAAAAATGAACGGCATAATTCAACCAATAGCAGTCAGAGAAGATAAAACGGATCCAGGAAGGTATGAAATTATAGCTGGGGAAAGAAGATGGCTCGCAGCTCAAAAGGCTGGATTACATGAAGTACCAATTGTTATTCACGATCTTGGTGACAACGAAACACTGGAAGTTGCAATTATAGAAAATATTCACAGAGAAGACTTAAATAGCATTGAAGAAGCAAAAGGCTACCAAAGATTAATGAAAGAATTTAGATACGATCAAGAAAAAATAGCAAAAATGATGTCTAAAAGCAGAAGTCACATTAGTAATACTTTAAGATTATTAACTTTACCAGGTGATATAATTTCAATGTTAGAAAATAATCTCATTACAGCTGGTCAGGCTCGACCTTTAATCGGTTTGAGTAATGCTTCATTAATTGCGGAAGAGATTGTAAACAAAAAATTAAGTGCAAGAAGTGTAGAGAATTTAGCAAAAGTAAAAAGAAACAATTCGCATCAAGATAAAACAACTGATCCAAATATTGAGAAGGAAAGAAAGAAAATAGAAGATGTGCTTGGACTTAAGATATCAATTGCTAACAAAAAAAATAATTCTGGTAAAGTTACAATAGAATATAAAAATTTGGATCAATTCCAATTAATTTCTGATTCTCTTAAGAGACACTAGAGAATTGGCCACATAAGTTTACTAAAAGTTTTTTTATTAACAAATCACTTCTTATAAGTGAGTTTTTTTTCATAATTATTTCAGTTTCACTAGTCAAACTCAAGGCTTGTTCTAACATTTCTACGTTCCACCTTTTTAATTGTTCAATATAAACAGGTCTGTCTTTCCAAAAAATTTTGGGTTTTAGGCTGTCCATTGCTAGTTCTGTGTCATCGATGCTTTTATTTATACTCTGAATTTCTAATAATTTATTTATTCTTGTTGATATTTGAGATAGATAAAAAAAATTATCTTCTTGCAGGAATTCAATTTCTCCAATGAGTTTATTAACTTTAGTTTTGTTACCTGTCAGTGTGGCATCACGTATTTGATTAAACTCTGTGCCTGTTTTTATATTTAATAAATCTTCTATTTTATTCTTATCTATTTTTCTTTCTGTAAAGAAATTTTCTATTTTTTTTATTTCTGAATTTATAACTTTTCTATCTAAGCTAGAGTTTTCAATAATATAGTTAACCACCTCTTGAGTTAGACCGCTATAATCTCTTAATTTCGTTTTAATGTAATTATTTAATGTTATTAAATTATCCTGGTAGCAAGGTATTATCCCTAGGTCATTATTTTTTTCAAAGCGACAACCCAGGCTCTTTCG
>MDTF01012221.1_pt1 | contig 10677 bp, 13 predicted proteins | sample 811191 | NCBI WGS metagenome assembly MDTF01 (sample SAMN05326649, study PRJNA326480) | marine metagenome | isolation source: seawater | place: Southern Ocean | collected 2011
ACAACGATAATTAAGTGGCGGGGTAGCTCAGTCGGTTAGAGCGCAGGACTCATAAGCCTGAGGTCAGTGGTTCGATTCCACTTCCCGCTACCATTTAAGTATTTGAAAAAAAAGAAAATCCTTTAAAATTGTATTCATTTGAACTTGAGGTCCACATTAATATAAAAGGATATGAAAAAATTGTTTAAAAATTCTCGAATCGATTTCAAAAAAAATAAGTAAATATTTGTTATTATAACAACTATAAAGCATACTATAACAGTATCTTTTAAAAAATTTTTTTATTTTATTAATTTTTTAAACAAACTTGTATTCATTGATTGTTTAAGTGGATATTTTTTTCCAAACACTTTTTTAGCTGATATTCCTTTTATATTTGCATTTAAAGGTTTAACAAATTTGATTACTGTTTTAGTGTTTCCTCCAACGTTCATAATTCCTTTTTTATTTATTAATTTTAATAAATTTTTAGCCAAGACTTCATGAAACATAAAATTCATCTCAACGTCATAAAATGCTTTTTTATGAACAAATGGTTTTTCTGTCATACAAATCCTTAATATCAGAGAATTACTATACATTTGCACAGAGCACTCACCACCTAGTTTAGAAACAGCATATTTATTAACAGGTAAAACTGGATCTGTTTCTTTATAGTTACCTTTTTTACCTGGATATACATAGTTAGTTGAGAAGTATATTAATTTTATTTTTTTTTCCTCACATGCCTTAACAATATTTGCTGTTCCTATGATGTTAATATTAATACTATTTGATATATTTTTTTCATGAATACTCATGGGTCTTGATAAAGCAGCAGCATGAATTAAAAAATCAGGTTTAATTATATTGAGATACTTTTTAATTGATTTAAAATTTTGAACATCTAATTGTTTTCTTGAAGGAAAATAAATTTTATATTTAGTTTTAATTTTTTTAAAGATTTCACCAAATCTTCCTGTACCACCAGTGAAAACAATTTTTTTTACCATCTTAAATAATTTTTGGATAGGGCGTGTGAATAATAAACTTCCCACCAGATTTAATAAATTTTTTTTCTTTTTTAAAAATTTCTTTCTTAAAATTCCAGGCACCTAAAAACACATAGTCTACATCATTATCTATAAAGCCACTGTATTTTTTTATTTCTATTTTTGTACCAGGTGTATATTTATTTTGTTTATCTTCTGTCGTATCGAGAAAATAATCTATTGTTGAACTATTTATTTTGCAATAATTTAGAATTGTTGTTGATTTAGCTGTGGCCCCATAACCAATTATTTTTTTGTTTTTAATTTTACATTTTTTAAAGATAGACACTAATTTTTCTTTAGATTTTTCTACTCTTTGTTTGAAGCTAAAATATGTAGATTTTTTATTTAGACCGTATTTAATTTCCTTTTTTTTTTGTTTTAAAACAGAGCTTTGTATTTTTCTTTTACTATCTAATTTTTTTATAAAGTATCTATTTGAACCACCATGAATATCTAAATTTTCAATTCTAAAAATCTCTAACTTATATTTTTTTAAAATATTGGTTAAAGCTATGTATGAAAAAACATAAATATGCTCGTTATAAAATTGATCATAAGTATTTCTTTTTAAACATTCTAATAATGAGGGATCCTCTATTATTAATATCCCATTTTGGGATAACACTAAATTAATTGAATTAAAAACATCATCTAAATTTTTAATATGACTAATGGTGTTGGCAGAATAAATCAAATCGATTTTATTGTATTTCTTCAATATTTTAGATGCCTGCTTAATATTCCAATATTCAGGGATTGTGTTAAATTTCAGTTTTTTTGTAATTTTTTCAACATTTGAACAGGGCTCAATACCTATAGTTATTTTTTTATCAAAATTTTTTAAAAATGAACCATCGTTACTCCCTATCTCAAGTATTTTTTTTGGGTGAAATTTTTTTTTGATTTGCTCTGCAAGTTGTTTAAATGATTTTTGCATTGTTTTAGACATAGAAGATCTGTAAGGATATTTGTTATTAAACATCATTTTACTTGAGAAAGTTTTTTTTATTGAGACAAGCTTACTTTCATCATTAAAGCATATAATGAGTCTATATGTTCTTTCCTTATTTTTAATCTGATTTTTTCTAAGATAATAATTAGCTAATGGTTGTTGTCCCAAATCTAAAAAATCAATTTTTTTTTTCATTTAAATATTTTCTTTTTTTAAATCATGAAATAAAATAGGCCACTCTAAAACTTTTGCATTCTTATTAAACCAATATGGTAAAAATCTTTCTGCTAAAAATGCATATAACCTTATCTTACCATAACCTTTAAGTTCAAATCCAAAAACTTTTTCACACTTTTCTAACCATTCAAATATTGTTTCATAATATAATTTCATAATATTTTTTGATTTGCACACAAACATATTTCCTTGGTTGTACGATGTTTTTTCATTTATATACTTTTTAAAGTCTTTCTTATCGTTTTCATTCAATAGGTCTATAGCTTTATCAAGAATTCCACACCCATGAAACATGTCAAATTGAAACCTTATAGTCCTTCCTTTTTTGAAAATAGCACGTGGATTTCTTAAAAATGCTTTTTTCCCATATTTTAAAACTTTTATCCATTTGACTTCATCTAACATCATTTTATCACCCAATATCACATCATATTCATTCCATTCCTTAGGAATATCATTAAGTATTGAATCTCTAAAGTTTAAAACATTATTAATTTTTTTTTTATTTTTTTGCCAAAATCTTCTGTAAGCACAAAAACCTATCCAGGTTCCTTCTTTAATATTTTCTAAATTATTTTTCCAAAACCAATAATGGAATGTGTGCTCACCATAATAGATATTTTTATGAGAAATATTCTCACCACCTAAATCTGTTAACCAGTCGCTAGAAAAATTATTTACACCCAAACCGACAGGAGCATAACCCAATTGATTAACTTTATTTAATAAGTCGTCATGTAAACACAAACAATAAATTATAGCATTTTTCATCTTAACCAAAATAATATTTGAAGGTTTGGTTACCCTTATCTTTTTTTGATAGAATCGGTTTTTTTACAGGCCATTTAATTTTTAGAGTAGGGTCGTTCCATATTATTCCGGACTCACTTTCTTTATTCCTATAATTTGTACATCCATACATAACAATATTTTCTTTTTTTAAACCAACAAATCCATGTGCAAATCCAGGAGGTATAAATATAGATTTACAATTTTTATCACTTAAGAAAACTTTAAAATATTTACCAAATGTTTTAGATTTGGGTCTACAGTCTAGTGCAATATCAAATATTTCACCCTTTAGTACAGATAGATATTTCCCTTGGGATTTTTTAAGTTGAAAATGCAAACCCCTTAGTACATTTTTTTTTGATTTTGAAACTACATAAAATATAAGTTTAGATTTTACTTGTTCTTCAAGAACCAATTCTCTAAAAAAACCTCTATTATCTTTAAAGTTAGTTGATTGAAAAAGGTACAAATCTTTAAATTTTGTTTTAATCTTATTCATTTCGTCTTTCTATTAACAAAGTTTATTAATATCAAGATATTTGATAAGTAGTAATAATTTTTTAATTATTAATAGCTTCTATCTCAAGATTTCCGTTTTTTTCTAAAATTTTTTTAAGTTCAGTTATATTTATTTTTTTATGGTTAGCTTTAATAAGTTCGATTTTTACAAGACCAAATTTATAATAAAAATCTTTCCAAAAATAATTTGTTGGATTTTTTTTATAATATTTAATTTCTTTCAAAAAAACCTCTCTATATTTTTGTCTTATTTTTTGAATAATTGTTATAGGTTTTAAATCTAAATTTTTTTTAAATATAGATTGTAGCTTAATATGGTTCTGTAGCATTAGATTTGACATGCCTAATTCATATTTATCAACAATTTCTTGTCTCTTCGTAAACGCTTTAATTTTATCCCACCATTCAAAAATTTTTTTGTTCTTAAATATAGATGCTGAATAACAAAAAAAATATGACTGTATATGCTCTGTTAGCTCATATGATTTTGTAAGTCCCCATATTTCATTGTCTTTAATTTTTATTGATTTCATAATTTTCATTAACTTAACTGAATCAACAAATAAAATACTTGAATTTATAAAAAATAAATTTTTATCATTTAGGTTTTTTTTAAATTTTTTAATAAAATATTTACATCCAATCTTATAAGAGTAAAAATCATAACCAATATTTTTTCTTTTAATAACTCTAATATTTTTTGGAATCTTTAATTTTTCGCTTTCTTTTAATTTTGTAGAAATAAAAATTACTTCTTTGAATATATTCTTGGTTCTTTTTAGGAAATTTAGTAAATCTTTTCGGATAAGGCCTTTGGAGTGATAATGTGCAAAAATTAGATAGTTTTGTGATTTTGTCATTACTTCACAGAAAGCAAATTTTTTATAATTTCTTTAAATAATTTGAGTAACTGCATTTTCCATAAAAGTTAATTGAGTTTTGGATCTCTTTTTTTCCTATCCATTTATTGTTAAATGCAATTTCTTCAATACAAGCAATTTTTAAACCCTGTCTATTTTCTATGGCCTCAACAAATGATGAGGTTTTATAAAAATCCTCAATTGACCCGGCATCTAACCAAGCTCCACCTCTGCCAATAAGGCTTGCAGACAGATTTTTTTTATTTTTATATTGATTTAGAAGATCAATTATTTCTAATTCACCACGTTTAGATGGTTTTAATTTTTTTGCATATTCAACTACTTTATTATCAAAAAAATAAAGTCCTGTTACTGCCAAATCAGAAAAAAAATTTTTTGGTTTTTCTTTAAGGGAAATAATTTTTTTTTGGGTATTCATTTTAGCTACACCATATAATTCTGGCTTTTGAACCTTGTGTAGTAAAATTCTAGCCCCGCTGTTTAATTTAGAGCAATCTTGTAATGTTTTCGTTAAGTTTTGACCATAAAAAAAATTGTCTCCAAGAATTAAAGCTACATTTTTTTTGTTAATAAATTTTTCTCCTAATATAAAAGCATCTGGTAAACCTCTAGGGCTGTCTTGCTCAGCATAAGTTATTTTAATACCCAAGTTTTTTCCATTAGGTAATATTTTTTTATACTGATCCAGCTGACCTTTATTAACTATAATTAGAATATCTTTAATGTTGGATAACATTAATATCGACAATGGGTAAAAAATTAAGGGTTTATCATAAATTGGCAACAACTGTTTATTTACTGCCTTTGTTAATGGGCTCATTCTGGTTCCCATTCCACCTGCTAAAATAATCCCTTTTTTAATCATTATATTTTTCCAATTCTCTTAATAATATCATTCTTTGAAATAGACTTGTAGTAATCATTATTTTGAAGATACCATAAAAACGTTTTTTCTAATCCCTCCATAAAATCTACTTTTGTTTTCCATCCCAACTTAGTTAATATTTTTTTGCTATCAAGTGCATATCTAACATCATGTCCAGGCCTATCTTTTACGAATTTAATTTTAACATTCGGACCTATTTTTATTTTTTGTTTTGCTATATTTATTAATGAACTGCAAATCTCTAGATTATTTAGATTCTTATTAGAGCCAATATTGTAAAATTCTCCAATTTTACCTCTTTGAAAAACTTTTAATAATGCAACACAATGGTCTTTTACATAAATCCATTCTCTAGAATTTTTACCATTTCCATAAATAGGTAAACTTTTGTTATTAAGTATATTATAAATTAATTTAGGGATAAGTTTTTCAGGATGTTGTTTAGGCCCATAATTGTTTGAGCAATTAGTTACAATTGCTGGAATTTTATACGTCCGCACATAAGAAGAAACTAGATGATCAGATGAAGCCTTACTTGCTGCGTAAGGAGAACTCGGTCTGTAAGGATAATTTTCATTGGATCTACCCCTTAGAATGTCTCCATAAACTTCATCAGTTGAAATATGTATTAGCCTGCTTTTTTTATTCTTTATTGAATATTCTTTAAAAATTTCGAGTAGATTAAAAACACCTAGGATATTACTGTTAATAAAACTTTCTGGTCCATCAATTGATCTATCAACATGAGTTTCTGCAGCTAAATTAAAAATACCAATAGGTTTATATTTGAAAATAATCTTTTTAAGTTTAATTTTATTATTCAAATCACACTTAATAAATTTATAGTTTTTATTTTTAAGGTATTCTCTAGTATTATAAAAATTGGAAGAATATGTCACTTTATCAATATTTATTACTTTAAATTTTTTGTTAATAAGCAGTTCGACTAGGTTACTTCCAATAAACCCCAGACCCCCAGTAATAATAATTTTATGCATAAATTTTTTTTACATTAATAGATATAGTAAGTATATAGTATTTTATATCAATCATGTCTTTAAGTTTAAATAATTTAACATTTATTATCGTTACTTTCAAAAGTGAGCATATAATTAACGAATGTATAAATTCACTACCTACAGATTCTAAAATAATTGTTATTGAAAATTCAGGAAATAAAAAATTAAAAAAAGATTTAGAAAGTGAATATTCTAAAGTGAAAGTGGTAGTTCAGCAAAACGAAGGGATGGGAGCTGCAAATAATAGAGGTATCAAATTATGTGAAACAGATTATGCTTTTATTATTAACCCAGACGTTAAATTTGAAAATAGTGCAGTTCAAAAAATAATAGACTTTACAAGAAAAAAAAAAGAGTACTCTATTCTAGCACCTCTTTCTGATAATATTAATTATCCAAACTATACAATTAAAAATAAAAACTTAATTGATAATAAGCTAGATTATCTAGATGTAGATTCGGTAGATGGATTTGCAATGTTAGTTAATAAAAAAAAATTTAAGGACAACCTTTATTTTGATGAAAATTTTTTTTTATATTTAGAAAATGAAGATTTGTGTCTTAGAAAAAAAAAAGAAAAGCATAAAATTTTTATTCTAAAAACTGCTAAGATAAATCATCTGGGTGGCAAATCACCTTCACCTTTATTTGAAAAGGAAATAGAATATTCGAGAAATTGGCATTGGATGTGGTCAAAATTTTATTTTAATAAAAAACATTATGGATATTTAAGTGCACTTATAAAAATTTTTCCAACAATGATCACATCTAAAATTAAATTTTTATATTATTTTATAACCTTTAATAGTCATAAAAGTAAAATTTACAAAATGAGATTTTTTGGTTTGATCAATTCAATATTAGGTAAAAAATCTTGGTATCGACCAAAGGTTTAAATCTTAGTGACCTGGAAATTCAATTAAATTTTCTACTTTGTGCCCTTTTTTAGTTAAATTATCACATCCACCTAAGTCAAAAAGGTTTATTGCAAAAATAAAAGCTACAACTTTACCTCCTGACATTTCAATAAGTTTAGCAGCAGCTTCTGCCGTACCACCCGTGGCTATAAGATCATCTATTATTAAAACTGAGTCATTTTTATCAATTGAATCTTTATGAACTTCAATAGTGGCTGTTCCATATTCTAGCTCAAAATCTATAGAATGGGTTTCAGCTGGTAATTTATTTTTTTTCCTAAGCATAATGAAAGGTTTTTCTAAAATATAAGAAACAGCAGACGCAAAAACAAATCCTCTAGACTCAATTGCAGCTATTTTATCAATTTTATACTTTTTTGATCTTTCAACAATCTGGTCTACTGTTTCTTTGAAGGCTTTATTATCTTTAATTAAAGTTGTTATATCTCTAAATAAAATTCCTTTTTTAGGGTAGTCAGGTATCGATCTTATAAAATCTTTTAAATTCATAATTATTTAAGTTATATATAAATAAATTATTTTTTAGATATGGCAAATAGTATATTAGCAATTATTGGAGGAAGTGGTCTTTATGATGTTGAGGAATTTAAAGATAGAGAGCTTGTTAGGCTTAATACACCCTGGGGTAAACCATCCGATGATATTTTAAAAACAAGTTATAACGGTAAAAAAATTTATTTTTTACCAAGACATAGTAGTGGACACACTATATCTCCTTCAAAAATTAATTTTAGAGCAAACATTGATGCTCTAAAACAACTTGGTGTAACTGATATTGTTTCAGTTTCTGCCGTAGGCTCGTTAAAGGAAAATTTAACACCAGGTAAATTTGTTATTGTTGATCAGTTTATCGATCGAACATTTGCAAGAAGTAAGACCTTTTTTGATGATGAAATTGTTGCTCATGTATCAATGGCACACCCTACTTCAAATGGGTTAATGAACGCATGTGAAGAGGCGATAAAAAAAGAAAACATAGAATATCAAAGAGGAGGGACCTATGTTGCTATGGAAGGCCCTCAATTTTCTACATTAGCGGAATCAAATTTATATCGAACCTGGAATGCCGATGTTATTGGAATGACCAATATGCCAGAGGCAAAACTAGCTAGAGAAGCTGAAATTAGATATGCTTCAGTTTCAATGGTGACAGATTTTGATTGCTGGCATCCAGATCATGAAAGCGTGAATGTTCAACAAGTTATTAAAGTATTATTGGGTAATGTTGAAAAAGCAAAAAAGATGATAAAAAATATTGTTAATAATTTTGAAACTCACATTGACCCAAAAGATCCTACAAATAATTGTTTAGATGTAGCCATTATTACGGCCCCGGAAAAAAGAACTCAAAAAACTATTAATAAATTAACAACAATTGCAGGAAGAATTTTAAAAAAATGAAAAAGTTATTAACAACAATTATATCTATTTTGTTTTTTGCAACCTTTTTTAAAGTTTTGAAATTATGAAAATAAATGGAAAAGAATATCGAACAATTTGGTTTGATGAGCACAGTCAATTTGTGAAAATAATTGATCAAACAAAACTTCCACATCAATTTATTATTAAAGATCTTAAAACTGTAAAAGATGCAATAAATGCAATTAAATTGATGGAAGTAAGAGGTGCTCCACTTATAGGTGGAACTGCTGCTTATGGAATTGTTTTAGCAATTATAGAAAATAGTGATTTAAATTTTATTAAACAAAGTTCAGAAGATTTAATTAAATCAAGACCTACTGCAATCAATTTAAGGTGGGCAGTAAACAGAATGATTAAAAAATTATCAGGAATTAATAGTATTGAAATTTTAAATATTGCACTTCAAGAAGCTAAAGATATTTGCGATGAAGATGAAAAATTTTGTGAAGACATTGGCTTAAATGGATTAAAAATTATTGAAAAAATTTATAATAAAAAAAAAGATATAGTAAATATTTTAACTCATTGTAATGCAGGTTGGCTTGCAACGATCAATTGGGGTACAGCCACTTCACCAATTTATCACGCACACATAAAAGGGATACCTGTCCATGTTTGGGTAGATGAGACACGACCAAGAAATCAAGGAGCTAACTTAACTTCTTTTGAATTAAATGAGGAACAGGTTCCAAATACAATTATTGCAGATAATACAGGTGGAATATTGATGCAAAGGGGTGAAGTTGACATGTGTATTGTTGGAACGGATAGAACTTTATCGACAGGAGATGTTTGTAATAAAATTGGAACTTATCTTAAAGCTTTAGCGGCACATGATAATAATGTGCCTTTTTATGTTGCACTACCAAGCTCAACAATTGATTGGGATATTAAAGATTTAAAAGATATTCCAATTGAAGAGAGAAGCTCTGAAGAGCTTTCACATGTTGAGGGTATTGATAATGAAGGGAAAGTTAAAAAAGTAATGATTTATCCGAAGAAAAGTAAAGCAATGAATTTAGCTTTTGATGTAACTCCTGCAAAATATGTAACAGGATTAATTACAGAAAAAGGTATTTGTGAAGCATCTACTGATGCATTACAAAAGATGTTTAAATGATAAAAAATATTTTAATATTTATTTTTATAGTTCTTGGAATGGTTGTTGTTTTAGAATTTAGTGATCACAATTTAAAAAGAGCAGTTGACGCCTGTTTAGCTGGAAGTCAAAAATTATCCAAATCTAAGATCACAGACCTTAAAGCAGCTAAAAAATTTTGCGAAGAAGAAATAAAAAAAAATAAAGATTAATTAGATATTTAATGAAAAATCTAAGATTTGAAGTAATTAAATATGCTAAAATGCTTAATAGTAAAAACCTTTCAGCTTTAAGATCTGGGAATATATCGATAAGATATAAAAATGGTTTTTTAATAACACCATCAGGAAAAAAATATTCTTCATTAAAAAACAAAGATATAGTTTTTGTCTCTCTAAAAGGTGAATTTAATATAAATAAAGGCGCTCCATCTTCTGAATGGAGGTTTCATCAAGATATCTATCTAAGTAAAAAAGAAGCAAAGGCAATTGTTCATGCCCATTCGAATTATGCAACAGCAATTTCAACCCATGGAAAGATAATTCCAGCCTTTCATTATATGGTGGCAATGGCTGGTGGTAACGATATTAAATGTGCGAAATACGCTACATATGGAACGAGAGAATTATCTGAAAATATTCTCAAAGCTTTAAAAAATAGATCTGCATGCTTAATTGCCAATCACGGTCAGATTGCATTTTCTGAAAATTTATCAAACGCATTTGAATTAGCTGAAGAGGTTGAAAATCTTTCCAACCAGTATATAAACTCCTTAAAAATTGGTAAGCCTAAAATTTTATCATCTAAAGAAATGAACAAAGTTTTAAGTAAAGCAAAAAATTATAAGAGGGGATAATTTTTATGACTAAAGTAGGTGAACACGTAACTTTAGATATTA
>MDTF01007910.1_pt1 | contig 10676 bp, 16 predicted proteins | sample 811191 | NCBI WGS metagenome assembly MDTF01 (sample SAMN05326649, study PRJNA326480) | marine metagenome | isolation source: seawater | place: Southern Ocean | collected 2011
ATTCAGCATATCCAAACCTAGAACAACAAACTACTCATTGGAAAATGGACTAAGCCCACATAACCCAAGCCATAAATAAAGTCCACGCTGATAGACCTACACCAAATCCTATCAATTGACAACGTGTACTGTAACGACCACGGATTTGTGTAATTTGTTTTTTAAGTTCCGTACGATGGTCGTCCATTGTACTGCGGATATCTCGGTAATTTTCATTCGTTTGGATCATTAACTCTGAATTCATCTGAATAACATGTGTAACTTTGTCATCGAGCGCAGCAACACGGTTATCCAAAGTTGTAACACCTTCTTCCAGAGTCTTCAATTGCTTCGCAAAACGATTGTCATTTTCGGAAACCAACATTATAAACAATTACATACAATTTATAGTCAATTATGATTTTCTTTTGTTATTATTGTTTTGTTATTATTGTTTTATTATTATTGTTTTATTAGATTTATTCTTGATTTATTCAGTGCGTGCACGTTTTGGCGAACGACCATCTTCGGAGTCGTCTGCAGAACGTTTCGAAACTTCGTATAAGACACCGCCTCCACCAGACTCGATAGCATCGGGATTTGAATGGACTTTGATTCCGTGTTGCAAAGAAACCTCGAATTTAAGACCAAATCCACCGTCTGGCATAAAATAAAACGATGCACGGATAACAGGTGCAATTTTAGCTCCACGTTGCAGTTCAATCGTTTCCGTCACGTCATTGCCTTCTACATCTTGAAGCGGAATCACATTCGGAGTCTCTTCGTCGTTATAAGGATATTGACGTTGAGTAATTTTCAATTGACGGTAATCATTGTCTTCTTTTTTGACTACAGGCGAGTTGAAGATATCATCTACCATAGTACGAAAAGTAGAATCATACGATTCACCCGTATCGGCGGAAACCTCTTTGGCGTTTTCGGCAAGCTCTTCCTTCGCTTTTTTTAACAAATTGGAGTCGTTGAGACAGTGCTGAACTCCGTCTTCTACCAGTTTTGCATAATAATCGAACATTGCGACAGAGGCAGGGTTTGATGTTTCTTCTTTCAAAGTACCTGTAAATTTTGCAGTTGCTGGAGTAACCCCAGAAAACTTGCCAAGAGTACCAGACTGAAGATCATTCCATTCCAATTCAGTTTCAAGGATGCGAGTCGTAAAGCGACGGTTTTCAACATCCGTAACATTGACATAGAATTTACCTTCTTTACCTTCCGTAGTATTAAATTTGTACTCGCGGTTAGGCGTTTCGATGACATCCATGGGAATACTGGAACGACCAGCAGTTCCAGTCGCATAAACAACAATGTCTGGTGTCAAAGTATACGTAATCCCATACTTGTCTTTGCTCATACAATAAGGACGCATCGTAAATACCATGGAAAGAAGCGCACCGTTGTACACTTCAGGCGTCTCCTTCATTTCCTCGTATTGACCACCCGCAGTGTGGACGTAACGAACAGGACGAGCAGAACCATCTTTATTGAAAGCACGACATTTGATAGTAATTTTTTCAACTCCATCTTTAGTTTTCAATGGAATCATAGCGCCTTTATGGAAAGATTCACGTGCCTTTGCCTCCTGTTCTTCAGGAGTTTTACTCTTGTAGTAACGCGATGCCTTACTGCGGGCAGCTGCAGCAGCACCTCCAATATCTTTGTCGTACATTTGATCCAATGCAGACTTATTCAATTCACCCATACGAGCGAAAAAATCATCACGCTCACTTTGATGCTCTTCAGAACCACCGGTTTTCAATAGGGTTGCCATGATATTAGAAGTTGATTCAGTTTTAGAAAATTTCGATTTCATAAAATTTCCTCCCTCACCAATATGAGGCCATTCAGCGACGCAAGGGGGCGTCATAAGCTTGTACGCATAGCCAGCACTATTGCTAAGGTCATTGAAAGTTTCTTGCTTCCCCGTAGAATTATTCATACGTTGAGATTCACTAAGAGTGATATCACCTTGACTGCGAAAGTTGAGCATTGTAAATTTAGGTAAAGAATACGACATTTTTTTTGTTTGATTATATTTCATCAACCATTATATTCAAAACTTATTTGCTACATATGTGAAAAGTCTATTCTAAACAACAAAAAACCTATATATAGACTTTATATTGAAAAAAATGTTACTTCGTATTGTTTGCAAAGACGGACTCATGTATCACGGGTTATGTGACCAACGATATTCAAACGATTTTAGAATACGACTAGTTGGACACGTGTACCACATATACAAACGAGAAATTAAAGACATGTTTTCATTTGAAGACCTTCAGTGGAACAGGGTTATGGGTTCAATCTCAGCATACGATCATTTATACGCACGTGGCATGTGGCCCTCCGAAGTCCACAAAATTATTTCAGAACCAGATATTTAAGTCTATTCTAAATTTTCCAACTTGTATTCAAAAATGGAAATCATCGCACAAAACAAGAATGAAGTTCAAAATATTACGCTACGTATTCCAGATGGCACTAAAGTCATCAAAGCGAAAGCTTTTAGTGCGTGCAACTGGTTTAACACTATTATCATCCCAGAAGGCGTCTCTAAAATTGAAGAGGAAGCCTTTGCGAATTGCATAAATCTGGAAAAATTGACAATTCCATCCACTCTATTCGAAATAGGAATAAGTGCATTTAATGGTTGTCTTAAATTGGACAATATACAGCTGAAAAATGTGCACGTCATAGGGCCAAAAGCATTCGCACACTGCAAAAGTCTTACAAATGTGGACATACCCAATGTTGAGGTTGTATATTATCGTGCGTTTTACATGTGTAAAAACCTCGAATCGGTTACAAACGCAATAAACGTACGATTCGTTCGGAAAGAAGCTTTTGCACACGCTGGAAATATCACTTTCATCAAATTTGGTGAACCGCTCATTTCCATAGACGACGGAGCTTTCAAATATTCAGGTGTACATTGTGTGTCACTAGAAAACGCAACACAATTTAAATCAATGGGTTCAACTGCCTTTCAAAATTGTCAGTTTTTAGCGTTAGTGAATTTTGCTGACCAAACCAAAATGAAAACACTTCAAAACAAAACATTCCGAAATTGTTTCAATATGAAACAAATGTATCTGCCCGAAGGAATTACAACCATTTCATCAAACGCGTTTGAAAATTCGGCTATACGCGACGTGACATTTCCATCCACTTTGAAAAAAATTGCCCGTCGTGCCTTTCACAATTGTTCAGATTTCTGTATACCCATATTGACCGTGGATGTAGCAGTTGACCCAACGTCTTTTATGGGCTGTCGTCCAACGTCGGTATTTGACCTCTCCAATACAAAAACCCAAATGGACCTAAAGGGCAAAAAATGTTCTATTTGTATAGAAGAATTTGAAAACGAAAATACAATATGTAAATTTGAATGTGGACATATTTTTCACACAGAATGTGCAAAAGAGTGGTATTTAAAGTCGGATACGTGTGCAAACTGTCGACAGGAAGTCAAGAAAGTAGAAACCGTAGAAAGACCTACTAAACGCAGAAAAATAATTTAAAATATACGTATAATTAAGCTTTCATAGGAGCTTTCAATCGACCATGGGATTTGTAGTTCATTAAAACAACATCTTCAACATTGAAATGTAAATTTTCACTTTTACGAAGTACTTGAATCGTTGGCATTTCCATAATTTGTTTGGCAATTTGTTGTTGACACGCGTTGTAATGCTCCTCGTACACATGCGCATCTCCTACTTGAATTAATAATCTCCCTGGTTTTCTACCTACTTGATTCGCAATCAAATGTGATTTTTTATATCCCATGTTATTGTTAAAAAGTAAGTTTCGAGATAAGAGGGGTCACCCCTGTTCTTTTAACTCTGTTAACACCGCATCATATTTTGAAACCTGTACATTATAAAAATTTACTTATTAATTTATCTAATTCTGATTGGGCGACTTCGCCTGATCCGTATGCTTTCGTACAATATTTTTTTCCCTTTATTTGAATACTTCCTATGTATCGTTTCCCCATTGTTTTTGTACTATATTCCTCAATTGAGCCAGTACCATTTCTTCTTTGTTTCGTATCCGAAGGCATAATCTTTCCTGTTTCATTGTACAGATCCACTGCTTGATTAGCTTTTTCCTTTGTAAAATACATACCTATATGTTTGGGTGCATTTTTTGCTTCGGTAGGTCCCATTGCACTCCATTTTTGTTGGTGCTTATGAAAATAAACACAGCCAGTACCCCTTCTTCTCGATATCACATCCGATAGAATGCACTCTCCTGTTTCCTTGTACAATTCTAGTGCTTCAATAGCTTTCTTTTTCGTAAAATATTGACCTATATATTTTCGCCCGGTCGTATTCTTTACTCTTGCCGTCCATCTTTTGTGTTGCTGATGAAAAAAAACACAACCAGTACCCTTTATTCTTTGTGTGATATCCGAAGGCAGGCGCTCTCCCGTTGTATTGTACAATTCCAATGCTTCAATAGCCTTCTCTTTCGTAAAATACATACCTATAGGTTTCGACCCTGTCGTTTTACATCCTTTTACCACCCATTTCTTTTCTCGATTGGAGAAAGAAACAGATCCACCACCCTCAATGTCGTGGTTTTTGGTATGTGATTTACTTTTTGCTTTTAGTTCTTCTTCTGTAAATATGTGACCCAACGAACCTTCGCCGCCCTTTGTGAGATTGTAGCCTTGACTGTACGAATCGTACAAAGCAATGTATTGGATTTCCAAGTCGCCCAAGTCTTGTTCATGTACATTGTCTATCAATATTTCTTTCTTGAAATTTTCCCAGCCATGTTTTCTGATAGCGTAGCTAAAATGATACTTCGGATTATTAGCAGAATATTCATGTTGCTTCCACCGTCTCTTATAATCAATGCTTAGCCCAACATAAACTTTCCCATTGATTTTATTGGTAATCAAGTAAATGCACCCAGTACGAACATCCATTTCAGAGGCATCAAACTGTTCTATCAATGCCTCTGACTCTTTAGATTCATCAATTTCAGAGGCCGAAAGTCTTGGCCGTTTATCGACACTCGCCCCCGAATCACTGCGAACTCTTTTCATTTCCACTCTGTTCTTAATCATAATTTAAAAAAAAATCAGAATATTCCCTACATTGTCTGTGTATCTAGACGTACAGCAGTACGTCGAAGCAATGTTAAACGGTAGACCCAGAAAAACATCGGCCGAACGCTGTGTCATCATGCACGAAACGCGCTCATCGTGTTCTACATAAAATTGATACATAACGTGACACGGGGGCAAACACATTTGTTCTTGTTGTGCAGGACACCATGCAGATAATACCATACGGCGGGATTGTGGGTTTGACTTTAATAAATGTAGAATGGACGCAATTTGGTCGTGGCCTTTTCCAGTATAATCTGCGTGACAATCTGTATATTCTGCGCCAAAATGTCGCCACTGAAATCCATACACGGGGCCCGCGTCGTAGTTTCTGGTTTCCGAATTACCATCCCATATGTGCACTTTTTTGTCGCGCAATTCTTGCACATTAGTAGAACCACTTAAAAACCAAGACAACTCTTCGACAATGCCTCTCCAAAACATTTTTTTTGTCGTATTTAAATAGTAAAAATTGGGTATTTATTTAATTCAACATTTTATACAAATGTCAAAAGAAAAACCACAATGGGAGTTTTATGCTGAATCTTTAATGTTCCAATCACCGAATCCCAGTCAACTACCCTGGCCAGATTTCCCAGACCTGATTAAACCAACACAAAACACAACAAAACAAAAAACACAACAAAACAAAAAACACAAAAAAGAAAAAAAATGACTATTTGAACGACTTGTTATTCATAATATGTTTACCTGTAGTAAACATATCGATTTAAATTTACCAAATCACATGGCCGTTGTACCAGATTCGTTTAATAAAAATAGTTATATTGAATTAATCCAGTGGGGTATTCAAAACAAATTAAAAGAATTGTCTCTATTTGTTTGTCCACCGAAAAGCAAATTGAAAAAAGAATGGGATTCATTGTACAAAGAATTGCCCCAATTATATTGCCAATATCAATTTATAAAATCAAGCAATGATTTTCCAGTGGAGCCTATTTCCAATAACAATGGAATGATGGTAAGAATGTATGTTTCTTATGGCATTGACGAATTGGGGTTTGATTACAGAAAAGAGACTACAGGTACGGATCCTGACATATTGATATGTACGGGTGGATATCATGATTTGAATAATTTCTGTATGCATAAATTAAGTTCGACGGAATTAAAATTTACGAATGTCCTTTTTGAACATTGCGACACTGAAGTGTGGGATGATTTTTTCTAGTCATAATAAACAAAAATTAGAAAATGATTGCAAGTATTTTATATATGAATGTCAAGTATTTAAAGTTCTTCCTTCGCTTTCTTTTTATAATTTAAGACACTCTTTGCCATACCAATATTATATTTGTTTGCAACTTCTACAATCGATTTTTCTTTGTCATCTGACAGCTGTTTATATTGGGTTTGTAATTTTTGTACTTCTGCTGTAAACAAATTTTCTGCATCTGTACGTTCCTTTTCCTCATCGTCGACCATTTGTTGAAGTTCATCCTCCGAATTTTCTTTAAATGCGTTAATTGCAGAAATTTGTTCCTCGTCACAGTTTTCCATGGAAACAATATTACAACTTGGTTTCAATTCGCGAGCGAATTTTTGCAACGAAACAGCATCGCGACCACCTTTATAATCTTCCAAATTTGTAGGATCGCCATGTTTAATCGTTGGGAAACCTTGAACACCAACTTTGCTACATAAATCCTTTCCACTATTAATACAATCGACATCGGCGACGAGAATGTTTTCGGACCCCTCGTACTCAGTCATAAGCGCATCCCAATCTGGTTTCATGGCCTTACAATGTCCACACCAAGGTGCAAAGAATTTTACAAAGACAGTTTTACCAGCTGTTTGTTCGTCCCAAGTATCAGGTGTTAGTTCCAATCCTAATGCCATTGTAGTTAAAGTTGCGAGAGTAAAAATAGATTTCATTTTTTTTTGTTATTTTGACGGTCTCAAATAGTACATAATAACATTAAATATGGATTTATTTTTTTTGGACTATTTCAGTAACCGACCTGTGAACAAATGGAACGAGCCAGTCGGTGGAGAATTAAGTTGATGGGTCATGATCCCTCAGAAAAACGAGCAATTTACTACAAATTTATTCAACACCGAAAAAATGTGACACAGAGTGTTCTCACTACAATACAAGCAGATATGCCAAGAACATTTCCGAGGAATCAATGGGTTTCCGTTCATACAAGTACTATTCAAAAATTACTAGTATCATACGCAGCTATACACAAAGGAGATTCTTATTTACAAGGTTTCAATTACTTTATGACTATGTTACTTTATGTTTTCCACAATACACAACACGCAGAAGCAGATTCTTGGTGGTGCTTCGCAAGAATAGTTGGACTAATACGTCCACTCATGCCAGATTTTAATGTCGCCTGGTTCCACTGGATGCGTAAACATTGGATAGATGAATTATACAACAAATTGACTAACAGACCGCGCTTCCAATCGATTTTATTTAACGAATTGGATGCATTCTCGTCCATAGTTACAGTAAGATGGTTCATGATTTGGTTTTCACAAACCGTTGATTTCTCCGATTTACCCGTATTATGGGACTTTATTATAGAACAACCACCTAAGAATTTAATGAGAATATATACACTATTGACTTATGAAATTCTGGAAGAAGCCGCACCAGAAATCACATACGAATGGTCCAAGAACCCATCTGAACTTTTGTTTTCAATTTTAAGTATCCAAGTTGAAAATATATCAGAAGCAATCGAAAGAGTGAAACAAAACCTGTAAAACTTCTAAAAACAAGGAGCTTCGTCTGATGTATATCCAGAACATTCGAATTCAAGGTTTTTTCGCCATTCCATCACTTCTCTGATAGAACGAAATTTCTTACCATCCATGGAAAAATAATACTTGTCTAACCGATTTCCAAAAATCCTAGGAACCTCATGGACGCGAAACCATTCGGGTAAACCGCGTCGCATTTCATTCTCTGTCGGTTCGCGGGTATTTTCAGGAATTTGTGACAATTCCTTGGTCTTTATCGAACATAACAGTCGTGCTCCTGTTGTAACTATGGACGATAGCATTTTTATGTAGTTTGAATAGGCTTTTAAATAGAGTTTTTCAAACTACACATTTTGAAAAAGTGAGGTCAAATTGATTAACGGGCTAAAAATTAAGAATACAAAAATTATCTATTTAAAAGCTTTTATTTTAAACAATGACAAAAAGAAAATGTTCCGCTTTTGTACAAGATTTTACTAAAAAATTGAAGCTCACGTCTACGAAGAAACGACACGCGACCACTGAACAGCAGATACTGCCTAAAAGACAAAAAGTATATCAATATTGGCACGAAGCTTCACTAACACGAGAACAACGTGCTTTCAATATGGCAACAATATATGAACATCTTCTACTTTGTAAATACTATGACAAAATATAACTATAAATAAATACTTATAAATTTAAGACATAAACAACAATTCATTTTTGATTAATTTAAATAAGATGAAATTAAATTATCTTAATCTCTACTTATTCGTTTACGCCACCAGAAGATGCTTGGAGCCCTAACACGACTACGAATATAAAAACGAGGAAGGGTATTCAATGGATCCTCGTACTATGTAATAAAAATTTCAATCTTAATTAAAAGTAATAAAAATATCTATTTAAACACACATCTATTTTAAATAGCATGAAACTCATCGTCAACGCCGACGACCTTGGTTACAGTCCACATCGCGACCGCGGTATATTCCAGGCTTTTCAAGAAGGCATTGTCACGTCAGCATCACTCATCGTCAACGGTGCATCATGCCAACAAGCAGCAAAACAAGCCATCGACATGGGATTAGAATTAGGTCTCCATCTCAACCTGACGGAAGGAAAACCGCTAACCAACGTACCATCCATGGTAAACAGTGAAGGAATGATGCACTACAAAATGAAGTTTTTACACCATCCTGTTCAAAAAGAAGACGTACAACGCGAAACAATCGCGCAATTAGAACGTTTTAGAGAATTAACGGGGTCATACCCACATCACATTGATGGTCATCAACATGCACATATCGTACCAAAAATACCAGAAATAATCGCGCCCATATTACAACAATACGGTGTCTCCTCCACACGTATTCCAGACCAAGATTTAGACCAACTCAAGTGGATTGAAGACGATGTGCGCGAACGCTACGAATTGCGCTACATAACCGCCGTAAAAGCACGCCTAATATACGTGAGACATGGTATACGTGCCCCTGAATGTTTCGTTGGTGTAGGACTCTGTGGTACGCAAATGACACCACTTCGCATCAAAGAATCTCTCAAGGGGACGCACGGCACTATTGAAATGATGGTGCATCCAGGACACGGTTCGGTCGGAGAAGAGGTGGGTTGTGGAGTTCACGACGATTTTGACACTGACGAAGGTCGAAAACATGAATGTATGGTGTTATGTTCTATGGATTTGAATCAATTTGAAATGACAACTTGGGCTAAATTCGCCTCATAAGTTTGTTTATCTGAAAAAAAGTCAAGGATCAAACATAAAGCAGCATTTGCAAACGGCCCAAAGAGCTTTCTTCAGGGGTGGCGCATCACAAAACGATTCATTTGACGGGGTCTTATCCGTCCAATAACAAAGTACTGTGTAAAACAAATTCCGTCACGGTTTTAGGCGCGAGGCCACGGAAAACACATCAGATTTTAAGAGAATTATCAGATGGAGAATATACAAAGTATAAAGATGGAGAATATACAAAGTATAAAGATGGAGAATATACAAAGTATAAGTTATGATAAGTTAATTTCTGTTCATTTTTCTGTTCATTTTTCTGTTCATTGGTATTCATTTAACCATTCTTCCCAACACTCGTCTTTACAAAAATAATAATTGCGTGTTTTCTTTATTACTAATTTCCATTTTGAAATATCTTTTGTCGTGTTGACACATAAATAGTTTCCACAATCGTAACAAAACTCCATGGAACGTGGCGAGGGTGGTCTTGGTGGTTCAATCACTCTAAGGTATTCGGTACGGTTAAATATATAATTCCATACGGTATTCATATAATTCCATAACGTGTTCATGCGCTGCATTTTTTTTGAACTTGTATATACAGACAAACCACTGATCACAAAAGTTCTTTCAACCATTCCTCCCAACATTCATCTTTACAGAAATAAAATTTACGTGTTTTCCGTTTCACTAGCTTCCATTCTGAAATGTTTTGTGTATTATTTGCACATAAATAATTGGAACAATCGTAACAAATTTTGATGAGTGGCTTGTCCGATAAAGATTCTACAGACAAAGTTCGTTCCATGGGTTTTTTCCGAGTATCAATACATAAATACCATAAAGAATTCATTTTTAATGACTAGTTATAGTTATACTTTTTTTTTGTAAATTATTTTAACAATTGTTACATTTGGCTTTAGACATGTAATACATTCCCATGATGAAAAGCAAATCAAATTTAAAAAGCAAATCAAATTTAAAAAGCAAATCAAATTGAAAAACCAAATCGAATTGAAATCAAATTGAAAAACCAAATCGAATTGACCAAATCAATTTGAAATCAAATTGAAAAAC
>MDTF01010724.1_pt1 | contig 10676 bp, 11 predicted proteins | sample 811191 | NCBI WGS metagenome assembly MDTF01 (sample SAMN05326649, study PRJNA326480) | marine metagenome | isolation source: seawater | place: Southern Ocean | collected 2011
AACCGTTCATTCCGTCTTCGCCTACCCACTCAGAGGGCTTAACTAGAACGTTCATCTTTGGACCTTCGACAACTGGGTCTGGTTTCTTATTTGATAAAATGTTATCAAAGTTACCACTAGGGTCCTCTAAGTATACTGGTTGTTTTGTGTAGTATGGGGTTGCCATAACTTTTACTCCTAATTCATTATAACAGTATTTATCGTTGTATTATCTACGAACTTTTTGGAAAAGAAACTTTTTACTATATAGGCATTATAACACTTGACATCCGTTAACAAATAGTGTTATAATGGTATTAAATTAGGAGAAATATACTATGGCAAGAAGGCAAAACTACTTAAACAATAAGGATATGCTTAAACAAATTCATATCTCTAAATCAAACTATTCTTGGTTTGAAGATAGGGACCAACATCATCAGCACGAAATTATCTTATATTCAACTGATGACATTGCTGATGCAGTAGAACAAGCAAGACAGAATAAAGCAAAACGCTTACAAAAACTGGCTTGGGATGCTAATGATGATAAAAAGAAGAAGCAGGTAGACTTTGAAATCGACCCTAATTCTTTTTCTGAAGATGAAATTGTATTTCGTATAATGGGATTTGACCATATACCAGACGAACCAGGTAGAAAAGCAAATCCAAAGACAGTAGCAGACCACAAAGTAAAGTTGCCATTTCCAGCATTTACACACTATACGTTTGTAGATGGAAAACTCAACGAAGTCGGAATATCACATTATAATAAAGATAAAGAGTTTGATTTGAGTTCTGGCAAAATTACTGCCATTCTGGCAACAATGTATATCAAGTTAGTAGAACGATATTCTCAGAGGTCTAACTGGCGTGGATATACATATATTGATGAAATGCGTGGACAAGCATTACTGCAATTAGCACAAATTGGACTACAATTTAACGAAGATAAGAGTGATAACCCATTTGCTTACTACACAACAGTAGTAAACAATTCGTTCACTCGTGTACTTAACATAGAAAAGAAAAATCAAGGCATTCGTGATGACTTGCTCGAAAAAGCAGGACAGGCGCCAAGTTGGACAAGACAACTAGCACACGAAATGAAATCTCAGGAGCGTTGGCAGAAAGTCGTCAAAACAAAAATTACAGACGATGCTATCCCAACAGAAACCATTAAAGAGATTTACGCCGATAATGACTAAAAACTTATTCAAAAAGGCCGCTTGTTTTACAGATATCCATTGGGGTCTGAAGAACAACGCAAAACAGCACAATGAAGATTGCTTAGATTTCGTTGATTGGTTTATAGAGGACGCAAAGAAAAGAGATTGCGAAACTTGTATATTCTTAGGCGATTGGCACCATAACAGGTCAAGTCTAAACATATCAACAATGAAATACAGTCTTGCTGGCCTACGAAGACTAAGCAAAGCATTCGAAAAAGTTTATGTCATTCTAGGGAACCACGATTTGTTTTACCGTGAAACCCGTGATGTAAACTCTATGGAATTTATTGACGATTTACCTAATGTAGTGCTAGTAAGAGATACGCTAATAGAGGGTGATGTCGGTATTGTGCCATGGTTAGTCGGTGATGAATGGAAGAAGATTCCTAAGATAAAGACAAAATACATCTTTAGTCATTTAGAGTTACCAACATTTAAACTCAATGCAATGATTGAAATGCCTGACCACGGTGGTCTTAAAGGCAGTATGTTTGTAAACCAAGACTATGTATTCACTGGACACTTTCATCAACGTCAGATAAAAGACAATGTAATTTATATTGGTAATGCGTTCCCTCATAACTTCTCAGACAACTGGGATGATGATAGAGGTTGGATGTACTTAGAATGGGATAAAGAACCAGAGTTCTTTACTTGGAAAGATGCACCAAAATACAGAACGATTGCATTATCTAAACTGTTAGATGACCCAGATAAGTTTCTAGTACCAAAGACAACAGTAAAGATAACACTAGATATAGATATTTCTTATGAAGAAGCAAATTTTATTAAGGATACATTTGTAGAAACATACAAGTTACGTGATGTAACGTTAGTGCCAGTCAAAAGCAATGAACATGAAAATGACACTGGTGCTGAAATACATTTTGAAACAATAGATGAAATTGTCGTGTCACAGTTAGCGTCATTGGATAATAACGGCAGTTTTGATAAAAACATACTTATCGAAATATATAATAACTTATGAAAAAGATATTAATCACTGGAAGTCGTAAGTACGGCTTGTGCGAGGCTATTTGTAATCTGTTTGATACAATGCCCGATATAGAATATGAAACTGCTAGTAGAAGTAACGATTACCAATTAGACACAAGTGAAGGTCAGAAAAAATTGGCAGAAAGATATATTGAAGGCAACTTTGATATCTTCATTAATAATTCTGCAATCTGGAAGTTTCAACAAGTTATGGTAGTTGAGGCTGTATACAATGCTATGGAAGAAGCGGACAGAAAAGGACACATTATAAACATGGGGTCTACTGCTGATACAGGTGTAAAAGGAAGAACTTGGAGATATCCAACAGAAAAGAAGGCACTTAAAGCCTACAACAGAGATTTAACTTACAAAGCAATGGGTGGAAGTAATATAAAAACAACGTTAATTTCGCCAGGAAGTTTAACAACATCAAGTGTTATGAAGAAACACCCAGATAGAAAACTAATTGATGTAGAGTACATAGCAGAGTTAGTAGTATGGGCAATTAATCAACCAGAGTACATCAATGTCAACGAATTATCAATTGACCCGATACAATTTGGAACTTACGCAAGAGAGGTATAAGTTTGTTAATAATTAAGAACATAACAATAAGAAATTTTATGAGTGTGGGCAATGTGACTCAGGCTGTGAAATTAGACCAGGACGAACTGACTTTAGTCCTAGGTAATAATATAGATTTAGGTGGTGATGGTTCTCGTAACGGAACTGGCAAGACCACTCTAATCAATGCGTTGTCATACGGACTATATGGCAAAGCACTTACAAATATTAAACAGAATAATCTAATCAACAAGACTAATGGCAAAGGCATGATGGTCACAGTTGATTTTGCATACAATGGAAATGAATATCGTATTGAACGTGGTCGTTCTCCAAATGTATTTCATTTCTTAAGAGATGGTATGGAACTTGGTGAGAACAGTGTAGAGAACGCTGGTCAAGGTGAAATGCGAATGACCCAGTTTGAAGTAGAGAGTATCATTGGTCTTTCTCATGCAATGTTCAAACACATTGTTGCACTTAACACATACACTGAACCATTCTTGTCATTACGTGCAAATGACCAAAGAGAGTTAATTGAAGAACTTCTAGGAATTACAGAACTATCTCGTAAAGCAGAAGTTCTAAAAGAGATTTCAAAGAATACAAAAGAACAAGTAAAAGAAGAAGAATACACACTAAAAGCAAAAGAAGATACAAATGCTCGTATTCTAAAAAGTATCAAAGACATTGAACGTAGACAAAGAGTTTGGACTACTAAACAAACAACTGATATAGAAGCATTAGAGTCCGCACTTAATTCTCTATCTCATATTGATATCAAAGGTGAACTTGAGCAACATGCACTGTTGGTAACTTACAATGAAAACTTGACTGCTAAAAACCAAGCAACAACTTGGATTAACAGTATTACATCAGACACAACAAAGCAATCAAACTTAATTGAACGATTAAACAAAGAAATAGTATTGATTGAAGAACATAAGTGTCACTCGTGTGGTCAAGAAATTCATGATGAGAAACAAGAGGAAATTCTTCTAAGTAAGAATACACTAAAGAACGAAGCAGTAGAACAAGTATCTACAAACGATACTTCGTTAAAAGAACATAATACATTAGTTGAGAGTATTGGTAGCATAGGTGACAAGCCTGTTACGTTCTACCCTACATTATCTGATGCATACGAACATCAAAATTCTGTAGACAAACTAGTAGAACAGATTGAATCTAATAAGAATATAGAAGACCCATACGCAGAACAAATTGCTGACATGCGTGACAGTGCATTAGAAGATGTTGATTATGGTCATATGAATTCTTTAGTTTCATTACTTGAACACCAAGACTTCCTACTGAAACTACTAACTAACAAAGACAGTTTTATTCGTAAAAAGATTATAGACCAGAACTTAAGTTATTTAAATTCTCGTCTAGCACATTACTTAGATAAGTTAGGATTACCACATGATGTGATATTCCAGAGCGATTTAACAGTAGAAATTACTGAGTTAGGTCGTGATTTAGACTTTGATAACTTATCTAGGGGTGAAAGAAACCGACTTATATTAGGTTTAAGTTGGAGTTTCCGTGATATATTCGAGTCATTATACAGCACAATTAACGTGTTATTCGTTGATGAATTGATAGATAGCGGAATGGATACCAATGGTGTCGAATCGTCACTTGCTATTCTTAAGAAGATGGCAAGAGATGGAAATAGAAGTGTATTTTTAATATCACACAAAGAAGAATTACAAGGACGGGTCGAAAGCGTTCTTAATGTAATAAAAGAAAATGGTTTCACAAGTTTTTCTCATGAAGAGGAAAGCGCCATATATAAAACACAGGAGTAACATATGAGTACTAACGCAGAAATTATGGAAGCAATTGAAACATACCAGGCAGAAAATGCTAAGTTTGAAGAAAAGGGTGTAAAAGCCTCAGCGGCTCGTGCCAGAAAAGCACTAGGCGATATCGGAAAACTTACAAAGGTACGTAGAGCAGAAATCCAAGATAAAAAGAACAACATGTAAGTAGTCTGTATGGAAGAATATATCCCAAAGTTCTTAGATATGATGTACGATAAAGAGATTGCAAAACATCTCCCTATCGAAGAGGTGCGGGATGCATTCCATACAAATCAGATTGAAAGTAAAAAACAAGCAAGCCTAGCCTTTGAAGCCATCAGTGACAATGCAAAAAAAGTATTGTATGTTGGCTCATGGCTAGGATTTCTTACTCGTGTATTGATTGAAAAATATCCCAATATAACTTTCGAAGAAGTTGATATGGACATGAGATGCAAAGAAATAAGTGGTAGGTTTAATTACACGTTTAAAAACTATCAAGGGCATCAAAGTATAAACATTGATGAATTTGGTCGTGAACATGAGTTTGATACTATCATTAACCTTAGTTGTGAACATATGACTACAGGCTGGTACGACAGAGTTAAACCTGGTACCCAACTTATTATACAAAGTAATAATCTAGTAATTGAAGACCACATAAACAATTGTGAATCACTAGATGATTTCAAAAGCAAATATCCTCTCAGTGAGATACACTACGAAAACACATTAGAACTTAACGTATTCAATAGATTTACTTTAGCAGGTGTAAAATGAAATTCACAGATGGCGTAGATAAAAGTCTATTACCCAAAAATATACTTATATTGAATGGTCGTAAAAAATGGGAAACTCTAGTAGAGTTTTGCTTACAGTACGATATCAATTTTAAGATGTTTGAAGTTAGCGAGGGAGATAAGTTTAATGTAAGTGAAAAATTAGAACCTTATATTACATTTCTTCCAGGAGAACAATATTATAATCCACAATATTACATAGACACTTTAGATTTTGAACCTGAATACATTTTAAATTGCAGAGACGATTTCTCGGGCACTACTTTAGAATATAAACTTTCTATACATTATAAAACTAAAACTCAATTTGATGAACGGGCTTTAAATTTCTTTACATCAAAGAAAGAACAAGACAGAGTATGCAAGTTAATGAACATTCCTACCTTAGGTGAGGGAAGCATTGATGATAAAATCATAGTAAAACTAGACAAGGGATATGGTGGTGGAACCCATTATAAAGTCATTGATAAAAAAGATTACATACCAAAAGAAAATGATTTTACACAGAGATACATAGATTACGAATGTACCATAATGCAACATGTGTTAATTGATAATGATGGCGAGTACCACATATACAATTATAGTATGGGCAAATTTGGAGATGACAATGTAGTGAGCAATAACATTGCGTATCTATATCTATATCCTTGGGTAGACTTTGCAGAAGAAGATATTGCTATCGTAGAAGAATTTTATAGAAAGTTGAAAGACCACATAACTGTTAAAAACAGAATTTTACTTGTTGAATTTTCTAAAGAAAGAAAAACTGGTAAATTACATTTCCAAGAATTAAATTCTAGACCTTCTGGAGAATTTGAATTAGGCACCTTCGATTGGAATATTGGCAAGTTCAACACATTAGTAGATTTGTTCACAAACAATGTAGAAGATGAAATAGATTACTATCAACAACGTTTAGAAATATATTTCGATAATGTCTTCAATAATGAATTATTTGGATGGGGCACATATGATGGATTAAAAATCGAAAATCTACCATACTCACGAAAAATAAAAACATGGAATACCAAGCATAAATAGACAAAATGCAACATATCTTAAATTATTTTAAAAAAAGACGATAAAATGGTTGACATTGGTCTTAAGTTATGTTACTATTAATACATCAACGAGTGTCTATGTCTCCTCTAAACCTCTCTCATCGACACAGTTACTCGTTGCTTTGCTCCACAATTATGTTCATAATTGTTGGGGTGGCTCTCTTCTAGGGAGCCAGTGGGTTAGACCTTAACGTACCACCCTAAAAAGTACAAAAAGGAAACGTAAGGCGGGAAACCCAGTATCAGGAATGATGCTGGGTTTTTCTTTTGTCTACTAAATAGACCTATACTATTGAGAGAAGAGACTTCAAATGAATTACATTGAAAAAATGAAATGGATTGGAACGGGCATGTTTGTCTGTGCAGGCGTATTGATATCTATCAATATTCCAGAGTCTAAGTGGGCATTCCCAATATTCGCATCAGGCCATGTCATAGCAATCTATGTATTTGCCACGTTGAAAGACAGGCCATTGCTTGTACAGAATATGTTTTTCTTGTGTATTGATATGATAGGAATCTATCAGTGGTTGTTAAAACCTATATTTTTTGGTTAACACTACTAAGATACTCTTTAAGAATATTTGAACTTCCTACTCGTACATTAATAATGCCATTGTAGTAATCATCTGTTTCAAGTACTCTACGGTCAAATTGTTCTTTGGCTTCTACATAACTTAATGCACCACGACTCGGGCAATAGTGTAAAATCTCACGTGTAAAATTCTCTGGACCATATTTTTTTACATCAGCATTCAAATGGTCAGACGAACCCCAATAGGTTCTCCAATCACTTTCTTTAAATCCACGTCTTTTGTTCTTTCTTCCTTTAAGAGGTGGTTTAGTAGTCTTAAATCTTGCTAACTTCTTACCTACGTATTTGCGATTATTCACAAGATTCGTAATTAGATATACAAATCCCTCAACATTCTCAGGTAAATCATTTACAACTTTATTATTATATGTCCAATTACTCATTATTATCTCATTGTTTATATCTTAATAGGTCTAAAGACCTAATATCTTCAGAAATTTCTTTTCGTTTCACTCAAAGAACATTTCATTGATATTTATTTCTTCCATATAATTATATATCTATATTATGAACTGCTTGATAGTTTGGAAGACACAATTGCCCATCCGCTGGAGCAATTGCTAAAAAACTTGATAAGTTCATCAGATTCCATGTCTAAGTTAGCCACTAGTAATGGCGAGGTCGGTTGACGATTCCCTCTTAACTTAGTATTGCGTCTTGCGACTCAACGGCACCTTGATTAATCCACATAGAATAAAATTTAATCAAAGTCGGTAGTATTATATCTACCAGCAGTGTGTACATTTCTGTACGGTATATACTAGTCACCCATGTACCTTTAGAGTACTGGATGTTTTACGTTACAAACAGTCGGTGTGGTTAACGAGAAGCAGTGTCGGAGTTCATCCCAACTTATCTGAACGTATGGTTCTCATACGCCCTCAATCCCGAGTCGGCATCCCGACTAACAGTTCCACTATGTATTGTTTTATTAGAATCATTATTAGCCATAATATCTTTAGATTTTGTATCGGGGAGGGGAATTTTTATTAGATTTGAAAATTATTTGAATCGATTTGTATTAGTTATGTTCACTATACTAACATAAAGAATTAGTGATGTCAACCCTTTTTATAACTTTTTTATAAAATAGGTGTTCCAGCCTGTTTGCTCAACTCAAAGTTTTCAGTAACAATCTCATTTAAGTATCTGATGTGGTCTGCGGGCATACCATGGAGTTCAGATATACTAACGCCACCACGCATATACCAAGTTAGTTTATACAAGTTTTTGTTTAGTGAATCAAGTGATTTGTTATAAGACTCTTGCTTCTCACGGACTTCTATATCGCTGGCAGTCTTTAGCCAGCGGAGGAAAAATTTACAGGATTTAACTCGAAAGTTACCTTCTCTAGATGTCCACATGACTCGCAGGTAAATTCAAATGTGGAAATGTCTCCTAACTGTGGTACAACAGTATTGACCATTTCATTTACTTTTCTAACGACTTCTGCTGGCACATTATTCATAAACTCAGTGATAGCGTCTGTGTCAACCACAACTGAATCCGGAGTTTCTATTCTATCTATTGCACTAATCAGTAAGTCTATGTTCTGTTTTGATACTTTTCTGAAACTGACAGCAAATTGTCTTGCCATTTCCATGTCGGCTTCATCACCGTCTTCTGCATCTTCCTCATTCTTGGCCATTGTTATGGTTGCTAATATTCTAGCCTGCTCTACTTCCATTAATGCTAGTCTGGTTATACTATCTAATTTTGGCGGAGTTATAAAAATTTTAAGGTCCTCGTATTCAACGGGCTCAATATCCTCAATATCTGGAAACTTTTCGAGAATGTGGTTCATATCTATGCTGTAATCTGCTTGTTCGCTACATTCAGAGCAAGTATGAGTATGTTCGACATCTTTACCGTATGTTGCGTATTTGATTGCTAAGTAAATTAGTTCTGCATCGATGTTGCATAGGTTTCTAGGATTAGGTATTGCAGGTACACAACTTCTTATAAGGTTGATTAATGCCTCTCCGTTAAGTAGTGCATCGGGATTTTGCATTGATATCTCGTCAATTGCAGTCATCGGAAGTATAGGCAACTCGTCCAACATAGTTTTTTCTATTTCTGGATTAAATTTGCCACCAGTCGGAATTTGTACATATATTCCAGGTTTACGGAAATATTGTGATAATGGGTTCTCATTGGTGTTCATTGTTTGTCCTTTTGATAAATACAGTATAATGAAGGTAGTAGTTAAGTATATACATAATTATTTATCTTAACTAATAACTACGAAGTTTTTATAACTATTTTAGAGGTATTTCATGGCAGAAGAACAAGATGTGTTTATATCGGGCATAAGTGGTAGTATCCAGCAATGGAGTACAGAAGCGACTGCAACGAAAATGGAACAGACACTGATGAAGATTAATGCTTCAAGTTCTGCAATGACGCAACTTCTTAGTGCGATAAAGAATGGTGAGGGTGTATCTCAGAAGCAGATGGCTAGGGCAGTGAATGCTACCAAAAATACAACCAAAGCAACAAACCAAGCCTCTAAAAAAGAAAGCCAAGATAATTCCAGAACTCATGGATTATTGAACCAGATGCAATCCAGTTTCAAAGAAGGATGGAGCAGTTCATCAAATGGTGTTATTGACCAGTTAAGAAAAGACCAAGCAATAGCAACTAGATTAGAAAAAGATACCCAACGATTAATGCAGGCAGGAATGGGCAGAGATGATGCGGTAAAAACATTAAGAACAGAAAAAAGAGCAGAAAAGCAGATGAACTTCTTCAAAGCCGCAGCCGCAGGTATTATTACCTTGGCAGCAGGAGCCGAAGAAGCAATTAAGGCTGGATTTGACCAACGATTTGATATGGCTTCAGAACTACGTCAGTCTGGTTTGATGAACGGACTTGGTGCTGTGAATGATGGCATGATTTCAATTGCTCAAACAATCAGTGAGACGGGCTTTACCTTTGGACAAGCGGCAGAATTTACTAAACAATTTTCTCAAGCAGTTGGTGTAAAAGGTGTAAAGGCTACATTAGACTTTGTTAATAATATGGCAAGAGGTCCTAATGGATTAATGGAACAATTTAGTATGGAATTTGGGCAAGTTGCTCATATGTCTGGCGAATACATGGACTCTTTAAGAATATCAGGACAACTTAGTCGCATGAGTGACGCTCAATTAAAAGTTGGATTGGGAAGTTTCATGTCTAATGTACAAGCAACGTCAAATGTGTTAAAAGTCTCAATGGAACAAGCGGCAACAATATTGAAGGGAAGTTTAGACGACAACTCAAGGGGTATGCTTCTTACACTTCCAGAACAAATGCAAAGTTCAATTAAAAGCGGAATGGAAATGATGGGCGGAATGCAAAATCCATTAGCCGAGTTGATAACAGCAAGATTGGGAGCAGGAGAAAATAACTTCATGCAGACATCACAATTTCAAGAAATGGCTGGAACTATGGCTGGACAAAAAATGATAGGCTTCTCTCAAGAGGCAGCAACCGTATTAGAGACACAGGGCGATGCCGCATTTCAAAGTTTTATGTCAAATGAAGGTGAAGCGTTTATTGGAAATTTGATTGCTACTATGTCTGATGGTGCGAATAGAACAGTTGCTATCGCTGACGGAACAATGCCAATGATAGCAAAAATTGCCCAGTTTATG
>MDTF01004138.1_pt1 | contig 10675 bp, 12 predicted proteins | sample 811191 | NCBI WGS metagenome assembly MDTF01 (sample SAMN05326649, study PRJNA326480) | marine metagenome | isolation source: seawater | place: Southern Ocean | collected 2011
ACAACAATTTAAGTATTATTAAATACGATAAACAACAAGTCAATGCCGATAATACACATACCTTGGGATTATTTAGATCCGTTATTACAAATGGATTAAAGATTTTGTCTTTTGCACCACCCAAATCTATAAAATATGAAAACTTCAAAGAAAAAATCGAAAAATGTAAGTTTCAAGAATATGTTGAAGGAACCATGGTAAATATGTTTTATGATAATGAAAACGAAGAGTGGGAAATAGCAACTAGGAGCAACATTGGTGCAAGATGTAAGTTCTACCAAGATATTACTAATACATTTAGAACCATGTTTCTTGAGACAATGAATAATTTAAAATACGAATTTTCAATGTTTAATACTGAGTACTCTTATTCGTGGGTATTACAGCACCCAGATAATCGAATCGTGGCGCCATTTGTAAAATCCAGTCTCATTCTTACCAATATTTATGATTGTAATTACGGTGGTAAACCCGGAGTTATTATGGAAATTCCAATTAATCCTCTAAATGAATCCCAATATTGGAATCCGGGAGATCCCGACATCCATCTATTTACTCCAAAATCATTGGAAAAACTCATTGATTGTACAGGAATGAATATTAACGAACTCATGAATATTTTCGAACAAAATTCTATTGATTATTCCATAATGGGCGCCGTGATATACGATGAAGAAAGCGGTACACGTATGAAAATACGCAACCCTTCATACGAGCATGTTAGACGATTAAAGGGTAATAGTCCGAAATTACAATTTCAGTATTATAAATTAAGACAATCCGGTCTTGTAGGCGAATTCTTAAAATTTTATCCAGAAAATAAGGTGCAGTTCTCAAAATTTAGACAACAGGTACATGACTGGACAAATAGTCTTTATCGCAATTATATCAGATGTTATATTAAAAAGGAGGCTCCTCTCAAAGAATTTAAATACGAATATAGAACACATATGTTCCGACTTCATCGACACTATTTGGATGAACTCAAACCAAGCAGCAAATTCGTGAATAAGACAGAAACCATTGAATTCGTAAATAATATGCCTTGTGAACATTTAATGTGTTCAATTAATTATCCATTAAGAAAACCAAAAGTGGATCATATTAAAAATATAGTATCTCAAAATTAAATCTAAAATGGATGTGTAACAAAAATAGAAATATTATCCGCAAGATTTATTAAAATGGACATTTTGTAAATGTCCAAAACGTGTCTGCGCCACCATTCCTTTGTGAATTATTTTACACCTTTTTTTCATTTCCTACAATAATGTAACTGAAAAAATAATACATGGATATTTCAGTCCCTACAATCAAAAATATAGACATTTTTTTATAAAAGGATTTAGGGGTTTTTTTATGTTGTATATGTATACAATGAAAAAAACCCCAAAAAACCCCAAAAAAAAATATATTTGCATTGATTGCTCCTTCGCAACACGCAATTTAAAGGATTTTAATCGCCACAATTCCACTACAAAGCACAAAAATACAACAAACGTTAAATTATCACAACCAAAAAAAACCCCAAAATCACATAAGTGCAAATTTTGCGACAAACTTTATAAGCATAGAGCATCTCTTTTTACACATAATAAAACTTGCAAATTAAATCCAGAAACCTCATCCATTTCGTCCAAAATAAGTCCATTTTGTTCTGTCGATATTTCATCAAAATTCAAATGTAGTTGTGGAAAATTTTATAAATATAAATGCGGGTTGTTGAAACACCAAAAAAAATGTGTATTTTTACAAAATAATATAATCAATATCGCAGATTCACCAAAAGAAGCGTTAAACATTATAGACAAAAAAATGGACATTATCATTCAAGAAAATAAATTTTTGAAGGAAAAAATCCTATCTTTGGAATTGGGGACAACTATTCATAACGGGGACAACTACACAATTAATATGTTTCTCAATGAAAAATGTAAGAACGCTATGAATTTAGAGGATTTCGTAGAAAAAATTAAATTTACGCTTGAGGATCTCCAGTACACATCGGACAACGGTTACGCTAATGGAATATCAAATGTATTTATTAAAAACTTAAAAGATCTCGATGTAACAGAAAGACCCATACATTGCACGGATCAGAAAAGACTCCAGTTCTATGTAAAAAACGAAGACGTATGGGAAAAAGACGATGTGAAACTGCACGCGTCTATTGAACAAGTATCAAAAAAACAGAGCCTTACTATTAACGAATGGACAAACGCCAATCCAAATTATATGGATTCGTCACAGAAATGTGATGAATACTTCAAGTTGGTAAATGAGACGACACAGTCTACAGATAAAAATATTAAAAATATTAAAAAAAATATGGGAACCAATGTAAAATTAGAAAAAGAAGACATGTAACAAAAACAATGTAAAATTGAACTGGATTAAAGAAATATTGCATGAATATAAACGAAAATGAAATACACTCAATCACAATCCCATGGCTTTATTTGGGAAGAAGACATCAAGACGAAAGTTTTCAATCTCCCAACAACATTCAACGACACTAACAAACACGACATCCCCAAAAAATCCAACAAATTTAATAAAAATGAAAACATATCGATAAAATGTTCCGGAACCAAAACATTATACTTCGGCGACGTTCTGAGATTTTACGACTATAAATTTAGCGAGGAGGTAAATACTATAATAGCTATTTTATTTAAACAAGTGGGAATACAAAAAATAATTACAAATATTTTCGAAATTAATTATACTCGAGAGATGCATGAATTATTATTCGGCAATCTTCCAAGAGCAGAACTCGAAAAGTATGTTGAATGTGTTAAATCAATACCTTCAACATTTTCAAAAAAAAAAGCCAAATCGATATTTCCTTACTTGATTGAAAAAAAAAATCTTGAAAAAAAATTTGATTTTCAAATTAACATTAATCCAAAAGTAGATAGCACACAAAGTCGAGTACAATGTTCCTTTTCGATTGCAAACCTAAAAGATTTCATATCATACTGCTCCTCATCGGAGAAACCAAATTGGCTTCGAGGCAAATGGATCATCGCTGATTTGAAATCTCCAAAACGATCTCGTGGTGGTATTTCAAAAAAAAAATTATTTGATATCTGCAGAACAAATGGTGTAAAGAAATATTCAAAGCTAAGAAAGTTGGAATTAAGAATGTTACTTGTCAAATCCATCGGAGAACAAGAGCTGAAAAGACAAATAAAACTTATAACACCAAATTAAATATCCAATGGCAAAATTCCTCAAAAAATGAGATTAAATTCTTTCATCAACTCTTGTTTCCCAATAGATTTTGGTCCGACGGTATTGTCTTTACAACTATAGTTGATATTGGATAATTTGTCGAAGAGTTCGTCTGTTAAAATAGTATCGAACCTAATAAAGTAGTGTGATTGTGTAGATTTATTTTCTGTAATCCGATCGACTTTTCCTGCATTAACACCCACGCGTCTAAAAGATATATCGTGTTTTTCTTCTTTTTTAACAAATTTATATTTGTTTGGGACTAATTTTGGAGGAACAATTCTCTGTATATTTTTTTTAACCCATATCTGGAATACGCAAGGGACGTTATAACTTGTATTATTAACCATAAATGAATTATCTGGTAAATCGTATTCACATTCCAAATGAAATTTTAATGGGAAATGTTTTTTTAAACTGTCTTTTTTGAAACTTTTGGGCAATATAAAAGATATGCTATCACAATATTCAGCTGATTTTTTTATAAATTTAATAGCCAATGAAGATTGGCGACCAAATGGCGGATTTCCAACAACGTGTATTTTCTCGCCTTTAATTAATTTACTATAATCAAAGGTTAAATAATCTTGTTTAATAATTTCCGAGTGTTCGGGTTCCAAATCATAAAATTTATAGTCATTGAATATTGATTTGATGTTTTCTATAAATGATCCGTTTCCGGCGCTAGGTTCAATACACAAATCATCTTCTTTAATTTGAATGTTTTGCATAATTAATTCCATGCATTTTTTAACGGCGTTACTTGAAGTATAGTATTTATCTATTGTTTTTCTTTTTAGTCCGGTATTTTGCAAAGTAGTCATTTGTTATATATCTGGAATCCTTTTAGAATTAATTGGAATCAATTTATATTTTAAAGGATAAAAATAGGGTTCTCATAATTGTTTATAAGAACTATTTCCACGTAAGTTATACGTGGAAATATTGTTATTTTTGAACCATAATTTATTGAAAGTTCTCACGAATGGTAGAATAGATTTGGATAGATAAATCACATGCATTATTTATATCACTTTTAATATCTTCCATTTTTGCAGGTTCTTTGTAAGCCAATCGTATAAAACTATGATCATCGTGGGGATGTGATTGGCGAAAACCTACATAAGATAATTTCTTTGAATTTGTATAATACTCCCTATTTAATACAAATTCAACAATCTTTCCAATCGTATACCCTTCACCCTGTAAAATAATTTCATAACTATTAGGCAATGTGGACGCCGCCATTATAATTTTAAGTTTGTCTTGAGCAATATCATTTTTAATTTTTTGAAGTTTCGAAATGATAACCTCACAACCTTTTTTACACAATTCAATATTTGTAAAGACGCCAACGGTTTCTATTTTAAAATCGAAACTGTCTTTTTTAAAGATACGTTTCGCGTGCAAATTGTACCAATCGGATTGCTCCATTACAATAACTTCTGGATCCAAATTTTTGTCTGTTTTTAATTCAATTAATTTCTTTTGCCACATGTCATCCTGTGAAATCTTGTCTGGACTATTAATGTATGCACAGCATGATGCAGAATTATACATACCATCATCACCGCCGGTTTGTAGTGTCATCTTAGCGTTAATAATAATATGTTCTCCAGGAACCTCATTCGAAATTTTAGGACGCAATCTAGCAAGAAGAATATATTCGCCGGTGTATGGATCTGGGGGAAATATCCTATTTATTGTATCAACGGCCAATTCCTTTTGACTTTTAGTATTTATAATCTTAAAATCACCGGTTGTTAAATACATCATCTCATTTGTATCATTCTGTTTATCAATTTGAACAAGTAGTTCATCATAGGGTTGAGAATGGTCTTTTAAATGTATTGGGATACTTCCAAAACGTTGTTTTATTATTTCATTATTAAATCTGGATGTATTTTTGATAATATCCGCCTGATTTTCATTATGTGGAAATGTTCTGAAAGATACAGTAGGAATATCTGATAAAATTGTTCGACGAAGACCATTAGCAATACTGACATTTACATTCGAAAGGGTGAAGGTCAACATTCCCTTTTTCTCACTGAGAGCACTAATATATGTATCCATGGAGTCTGAAGTATTCATTGGTATATAATTATATATATATATTTATTTGTTTAATCAATTTTTTATAATTATTAATTGTGTTTGTTTTCCAAATCAAATTTACCACTTTAATATTATATGAGCGCTGTATTATATTATAGTAATTATTGTAATCATTGTAAAGAGTTATTATTAAAATTATCGAGAAGTAAAAGTAGGGATGATTTGCATTTTATATGCATTGATAAAAGGGAAAAACATGCTGATGGATCGACAAATATTATTTTAGAAAACGGACAAAGGTTGTTAATGCCTCCAAATATTAAAAAGGTCCCTGCAATTTTATTATTGCATCATGGAAATCGAGCAATTGACGGTTTGAAAGAAATTACACACTATTTAAATCCCGGAGAAACAGAAATTAACAACGCGGCAACGGATATGAATGGAGAACCTTTAGCATTTTCAATGAATGAGATGGGTCATGGATTATCCGATACATATTCATATTTAGATATGAGTGCTGAGGAATTGTCGGCCAAAGGAGATGGTGGTTTGAGACAGATGCATAATTATACAGGATGGGATCAAAATACTACTATTGCAACACCACCTGATGATTATGTTCCAAATAAGGTTGGAAATATAGATGTTGGTAAATTGCAACAAGAACGAAATCACGATGTTTCTCATAAAAATTAAAGAAACATAAATAATATTTAAAAAAATAATGATTAATCATATTATTAATGAGTATTTCAAAGGCATTTAATAACCACTTTATTGAATTTTTAGATGATGTTTCGGTTGTATTTCCCAAAGACAAAAATATCAAAACATCTAAATTCTATTCAAAAAAGGTAATTTCGATGAACCCCACTTTAATTATTAAGGCGTGGCATACATATTGTGTGGAACCGTATGAAGTTGAAATTGAAAGTGGAGATTTTTCATTCTTTATGGATAAAGAATACAAAGGAGATATTGTATCAAATGGTTCATCGGAATCAATATTGACGGCAATTGATGCTATAAAAGAAAAATCCCAACAGATGTCTGCAGATAATAAAAGTAAAATCATAAAATATTTACAAAATTTATCCAAGTTAAGCAAAATGTATAATAAAAAGTGATCCAATGGATTTATCTAACTTTAAAAGTTATTAGGAGTAGTTTAATTTAAATATAACTTTTTATTTAAATTATATAATGTCCAACAAAAAACAAGTCCCGTCAGAAGATAATGTACCAACTCAAGAATTTTTGAAGACCATGAAGGATTTTCTTACAGATATGGTTGCGACTTTCCCAGAATATAAAGAACACATAGGTGATGTTTTAATTGATATTATGGAAGAAAATGTAGATTCAGAAAAGGTAGTTGACCTATATTTGTATTGTAAAAAGGTATATCCAGAAAGGTTTTTTGATCTTTTATATCAGAATTATGATATCTTTGAGAAAGAAGAAGTAAACACATTCTTCTTACCAAATATAGAATTTAAGGATGTGTGGAAAAACGATATTAGTGAGAAAACAAAAGGAATTATATGGAAATATTTACAACTTGTATGTTTTACAATTATAAATGATATCAAGGACGCTGATTCATTTGGAAGCACAGCATCATTGTTTGAAGCAATTAATGAAGATGAATTAAAAACCAAATTGGAGGAGACAATGGAAGAAATGGCTAAGGTTTTTGATATGAGTGGTTCAAGTCCTTTCGGTGACACCGCTGGGGTTAATATGGATGAAATGCCTAATCCGGAAGATATGCATGAACATATTAGTGGTTTATTGGATGGTAAATTAGGTCGCCTTGCTAGTGAGATAACCGAAGAAACTATGAAGGATTTTGAAGATATAGACGGAGCAACTTCAGTAAGTGATGTCTTTCAGGCATTGTTTAAAGATCCTGGGAAATTAATGTCGATGGTTAAAAAGGTAGGTGGTAATTTGGATGCCAAGATTAAATCTGGAGAGATTAAGGAAAGTGAATTAATGGAAGAGGCATCAGCAATGATGGAAAAACTTCAGAAGATGCCTGGAATGGGAAATATGCAGAAAATGATGAGTGAAATGGGACTACCCATGGGTGGAAAGAATGGAAAAGTTAATATGGGAGCATTTCAAGGAAAAATGAAACAAAATATAGGAAAGGCGAAAACGAAGGAGCGAATGCGACGTAAATTGGACGAAAGGAAAAAGGCGAAGGAAAGTTCACAAGACTCGCAAATTAAACTTTTGCAAGCACAACTTGCAGCAGCAAGAAATTCGAATAATTCAATGAATGATCTTGTAAAAGAGGAGGGGAAAAAGAAGAAGAAAAAGAAAAAGAAGAAGAAAAAGAAGAAACTTGCTGAAAATTAATTGATTGTTCATATATATAATGTCTAATTATAGAAAATATCTGAATAATAAGGTATGTAAAATGAACGACTGTTGCGGTTCTGGTTCAAAAGGTGCAAGAGGAGCGCCAGGAGCGCAAGGAGCAACGGGATTAACAGGCGCACAAGGTGCTGATGGATTCAATACAGGAATAACTGGAAATTGTCAGTCTGATTATTTATATTGGGACAATGCCCAACAGGAGTGGAGAAGTGGTAGTTATCCCAATGATCTCGGTGTTGGTGGCGCAGGTCCCAATAATAATATCCACATTGGTTGCGATTCACAATTGGATGGTGGACCGGGGTCAAGGGGTATAAATGGTGTTAAGGGACATACGGTTGGTTCTATTGCGATTGGTCCAAGTGCAGGTTGCACGGGTCAGAAACCAAAAGCAATCGCCATAGGTAGTGCGGCCGGAAAAGTTAATCAACAAAGTGAAACAATTGCTATTGGTTGGTCAGCTGGAGAAAACGACCAACAAGACAAGGCTTTAGCTATTGGATATAGTGCTGGATACTCGAGGCAACAGGCTGGTGCAATTGCTATAGGGAGTAATGCCGGTCGTAATAAACAGGGGTCAAACGCCATAGCAATAGGTTTTAATGCAGGCATAACGGCGCAAGAATCCGGGAGCATAATTATAAATGCTACCGGCATTGTTAATCCAACAAGCGGCAATGATAAAGGTTTTTATGTGGCGCCAGTACGACCATTAAATGATCCACCCAATGCAGATTTTCAACCGGTATATTATAACCCAAACACGGGGGAATTTGCGTACATGCCGTAATTCAATAAAAAATAATTTCAATAATATATATATATAATGACAGATGCCTTTTGGTTAAATAATCCTGCAATTTTATTAAATAATAAGCACATCACAGAAATTTGGCCATATAAAGATTTAGATTATGTTGGAAAACTAAACGCTGTTACCAGATTGGTTTTACTTTTAACGATTATCGGTTTTTTTACATCTGGATTTTTTAAAATATTGGTCAGCGCTGCGATCACTTTAGTTATGATAGCAATGATGTACAAATCTAAGGGTCGTGTAAAGGACGACATTAGAAACAAGATAGTTAAGGAAGGTTTTATAAATCCTATTAAGACAGAGGTTAAAACATTACCTTTTACAAAACCTACACCCAAAAACCCTTTCATGAATGTTCTTCTTCCTGAAATCAAATATAATCCGGAACGACAAGCAGCAGCACCTTCATTTAATCCCAAAGTTGAAAAGGAAATCAATACTTCGGCAGGAAATGTTGGACCAGACCCAAGATTATTTCTGGATTTAGGAGATACTCTTAGTTTTGAACAATCCATGCAACGGTTTTACACAACCGCCAATTCCAGAGTGGAAAATGATCAGAACGCCTTCGCCCAATTTTGCTATGGAAATATGCCTTCTTGTAAAGAAGGTGATGGTTTACAATGTATAAAAAACAACCCCCGATGGATTAATTAATTAAATAAAAAAATCTTAAGTATAATTATATAATGACCGACGTATATAATTATAAATTTAATAATCTTGGAAGAATTGGAAATGACGTGTGTGGAAGAACTGCACGAGATTCGCAAAATAACGCAATGGGGAGTTATAATACAACAAATTATTTCGTAAATTGGTGTGGCATGAAAAAACCTATAGAGTTCGCTACTTCGCAACCAAACATTTTTTATAATGGTGGTGCCGGAACTTGTGGTGCGGGAGGTTGTAACATCGAAAGTGACTCCAATCTAAAAATTGGATCCATACAGACACACCCAAAATGCAAAATCAGTCTTCAACAGAGACCATTTAGTACTGTCCCATACTTGGGTAGAGGTCCACCGCGTCCAGTTTTAGAAGCCAGGTTACAACAAGGTGCTATGATAAATGATACTAAATCATGTAAAACTATTACTGAAAAATCATATGATAATTATAATAGAACACCCCTTATTCCAACAATTCAAGCAACAATTCAAAATCCTCACAATTTAATTGAAGGTGTTGCGGCTGAAGGATGGATTCGCGGCGGATTACCATCACGTGAATTAACTAGAAATCAAGACTATTTAGAACGTCATACACGATAGTAAATTACTTAAATAGTTATGAATAATTATATATAAATGTATAATTATTTACTTGAATTAACCTATAAAGATATTGATTCTGACGAAGTATATAGAAATGAACTTTTAGATGTATTTGGTCTTTCGGAATACAACGATGAAGTTAATAAAAACATTGATAATTTGTACACGGAGCACGCAGAGTTTTTTAAAGATGTGATTATTAGCATTAGGAAACACAACCGATTATCCATGGTTAGAGAATTGGATGAAAATACGGCTTTCATGTTTCTTTTTTCGTGGGAATATTTTTATGAAACACATGAGGTATTGAAGGCAATAAATTCTAATCATGATACTCTTATAAAAAAACAGATTTTATTGGATAAAATTTTAAGTGATAAAAAATAATATTTTAAGTGATAAAAAATAATATTTCGATATTACATATTATGACCGATACAAGTCTTAAAAATTCAAGAGGAACATATTGTCTGGAACAGCGAGGTGTCCAAGAACAATTTAGAAATAATATTTGGAAATACAAATGTATTTCGACTGATACAAGATTTCCATGTTTTGGTGTGAATATGCCAATGATGACTGGTGGATACAATAATGGAATTTTATCGAAAAACGCATCGGATATTGAAAGCGCATTATTCGGGATTGGTTCTACAAATTTGGTAAAAGCGAACCCTGCCGTAACTCCAGAATTGAATTGTGTAAATAATATTAAGTTTTTTAATAAACTTGAAACTACTATGCCAATACCTCTCACATGCGAAAAATTTCAAAGACCTATTGGACCCTTTTCATAAACTTTTAACTTTTAGAAAAACTTTTAGAAAAACTTTTAGAAAAACTTTTAGAAAAACTTTTAGAAAAACTTTTAGAAAAACTTTTAGAAAAAGTTAGA
>MDTF01005389.1_pt1 | contig 10674 bp, 1 predicted proteins | sample 811191 | NCBI WGS metagenome assembly MDTF01 (sample SAMN05326649, study PRJNA326480) | marine metagenome | isolation source: seawater | place: Southern Ocean | collected 2011
ACGTTGTTCTATACTTACGTTGTTCTATACTTACGTTGTTCTATACTTACGTTGTTCTATACTTACGTTGTTCTATACTTAATTTGTTATATTTCTATAATTAATTAAATTCAAAATTACTTTGGACATAAAATAGTACCATATCATCTTTTTCAACATCGTTTGTTTCTAAGAAATATCCAGCCACAGGACAATTGGACGAAATATTATCATTTTCCAATCCTAAAATATATCCTTTACTATCAGCCATTCGCAATACACCATAAGCCCCACAATTGGTAGGTATTTCATTACCTATTTTTATAGTGGTTATACCTTGCGTGCATACATAACAGGTGCTTCCGTCAATAGAATCATTAAGAGCTATCCCCAAAAAGGCCGCATTTGGTTTATCTTCGCTCATTACAACTGTGAATGAACTGTTATATAATTCAATTTCTAGTGTTTTTATTCCATTTCGTGTATTATTAGTCAAACAAACGGCCAATCCCTTAAATATTGGTTCACTCGCTATAAATTTGGATATATTACCATAAGCTTTTAATTGTGAATCGGTGTCTAAACTTTTTAAATTATCTATTTCATATGTATAATTCTTATTATCTTTTCCAAAAAACGGATCTTCTGTTAAATTATTTGTAAAATTCCAAATATATGGATGCGGATTAGGTCTTAAATTAAGGTAATTATCATCTTGACTTACATCTATTGAACTAAATTCCTCACCATTAAATTTATTATTAATTGTCTTCAATGATTTGAAATTAATATTATAAGTTGTTATTTGGTCTATATTACTTGTTGTGGCTTTTGTGGTTAAAGCGGAAATAGTATTAAAGTTTGATTTGTCAGGAACTCCTTTATATGCTCCTATTACATATGGATATATTGGCCTTACAATATTATTAGGTTTATTTAAATATCCATATGTATTACTTAAAGAACCTGTTGATTTCAATTCCATCGTGCAAACATAGTGAAATATTCCATTGGGGAATTCGGGAGTTTTTGAAATAATACCATTACAAATATCCAAATCACCACTCCCTAAAATATATGTAGGATTCCCTTCACTATCAATTCCTCCAGTATAACTGGATTTCATTAATTTAACCACAAAAGGTATCTGTTCGGCTCTTGTAGTAGCTAAACTCTGGTAGGAATTATGGTTGGTATCATAACCCAATGGTCCATAAATAGGGTGTCCATCAAAAGCATATCCTAATATTGGTGAATGTCCCGAAGGTCCTGTAAGAGCTAATTTATATATTAAATAATCATTGGCATTTTCATAGTCTAAATAGCCTTTAAAATGGTTAATGGTATCTGGTGTTTTATAAAATTTATATTTTAGCGTTTCTACTTTCATAAAAATATTTATAGGATTTGAATTCTCCAGTTTAATTTTTACGGTGCTTCCAATTGTTAAATTATCAATGTCATAAACATATAATGTTGTTAAATTCGCTATACCCTCTACCGTAAATGTTATGATATTATCTTCTGAAGTATCGTATGTATCATTAAATGTAAAATTATTATCAACCAAATCGGTTTGTGAAGTGGAAAAATTAAGGTTCTTACCAACCATAGTTGAATCACTAAGGTCAAACTTATACTTTTCTCCGTTAAATAATTTTATATCTGTTAACGGGATAATTGAGCCTAAACTATCATAATACTTAAAGTATGTATTGTAATTACCTAAGAAAACAAACTTATCATCCAGTAATGTTACCTTAATATAATTGGCTTGTATAGTTTGTTCGTTACCTGGTTCATTTGACACATCTGTATCCAAACTTGTTATTATTATATTTTCTAATTTGTTATGATTGCGACTACCTTGTATCTTATTATTATAACTAGAACCGATTATACTATTGTTAGGCTCTTTATTATCATACAAATATAGATTGGATACTAATTCCCCCACTCTAAATGTTATTGTGGACGCTTGTATGAAAGTATCTTTACCTCTATATTCGAATTTATATTCTGTAAAACTACTTGAACTACTTGAACTACTTGAAAAGCGGGGTTCTTGGTTTGCTGGAATACTTGAATCTAAATTTATTATATATTTTGTATCTATAAATAGTTTAAGACTTACAAGTTTGTTGGTGCTATTGGAATAATAATTGCTATTCAAAATTCCATATAATTCATATTTTAGATTTAATATATTATATTTTAAAGTTAAATAATTCGGTTTGATACTATCAAATGTGGGAATAGTAAATTTTGTATAAGGACAATAAGAATTTCCAGGAATTCCATGTTTTACTAAACTATTATCAAATGTATACGGGTCTTGTCTGGAATACATAGCGGATTTAATACTCCCACCAGTTACTGTTTTGTCAATTATTGTGTTCCCTACATTATAGTATAAAGTTGTAGAAGATATGCTAAAATTATTTTTAGGAGCAAAATATAATCCACTGTAAATAGAAAATATACCAGAACTATTGTCTTCACCTATAAAAGTTTGGAAATTATCTGTATCTTTATTAATATGGTTATCAACATTAACCGTTTTAATAGTTAATTTATATGATGAATTATTACCAGTTTGATCGAAGAATATTAAATCACCAAATTTAATATTAACTAAAGATGGTGAGGTTGTCGATGTCCCAAGTATTGTAGACGTTCCATCAGGTGTTAATGAAAAGAATGGTTTAGGAGTTTCATCAGCTTTAATATCAACTTTATAATTATAATAATTACCAGAAATAATATAAGACCCCTTATCTTTATTAGTTGTGTTTACATCGTTATGTGGTTGATATCTTATAAATTTAATTTTATCAGGCACATTAAAAACAGTAAATGCTCCCACTTCACCAGCATTTCCAATAATAGATAAAGTTGATGTCGCTATATTATCAATATTAGTATTAGGTGTTTTATAGTCCGTCCACACATTACTTTCTTTTGGAGTTGTTTCCGAAGAAGTAATTGTGATATGGTTATTAATCGTGTTATGGTTATTAATCGTGTTATGGTGATGGAAAATAATGGTGTCCCCTGCGTGAATCTTCGATAAAACCATTCTTTTTGTCCACACAGGTTCAGTCGTGGTATAATTACCTGCAAAATCCAAAGGAGTTAAATAGTATTCATTCCCATCTTCTTTCACTTTATATCTATAGGTTGTTCCTTTATAAATAGGTTCAAATTTAAGATTATAGTTTTTTATCGAATCATAATTGGTTCTATCGATTTGATTAAAATAATAAGTTCGCCCTTGTATTAATTTCGGGAATAATTCATCCACCAATATAGGAGTCGTTCTTACTTGTATAGAAGTATTTGGATGTCCCAAGTCTAGCATACCCTCTAAATTTACAGGCCATTGGTGATAGTGATAGGCGTTGTTGGTGTCACCCATTCCGCCAAAATTATCACTTTTTAGTTGAGAAACTGCGTTTTTATCCCTTTCCAAGTTTGAATAATTATAAAATAAAACCCCATTCGTTCCAACCCCAATTCGTCCTATAGGAGTTAAGAATTTATTATTACTTTCTGTATTTGGGATGTAATATCCATCGGCATCTATATTTTGAATAGCTGATGAATCGGCATATCCCGGATTTACCATAATAGAATCCCAATTAGTATCGCCAATAAACCAAAATGTCTCATTAATAGTGGATTGGCCGATAATAACACTTTTTTGATTAACTGTCGTAATAGTATGTGGGATTTTTAAATATGTTCCATTCGCGACAGAAATACTATTTAACCAACCATAATTCTGTGGTTCTATAGAATAATTATAAACGGTGATGTCTCCTAGTTCGTCACTCCATGTTCCCTTAATTATTTCACCGGAATATCTGGGTTCGTAATTAGGTATTGAGTTGGTTCTAATATAAAAATTCGAAGTATCACCCGCTATTGAAATAGGATTACAATAGGCATAATAAATGGTGCCCGTATCATCTTTTATAGTTGAAAAGGTTGTATTTTTAGGTCTACCTATTACAAAATTGGAACTATCACTGGTGCCATTTTGTGGATTAAAATGTTGGATTTTACCACTTATAGTTGTGTCAACTATATTATTGGGAGTTGAGTCGTCACCACCATCGTCAACTGGGTCTTCCACAATATCGGTAGAACTAAATGTTCCAAAGGATAGAACACCTAATGATTTTGGGTCTTCGTATCCTTTTTTAGTGATATCTGGGGCATAGCCCAATACCATATTATAATTTTGATCGATTGATTGGTTTGCTAGAGCATATTTGGAAGAAGCTGCTCCATTATAGACAAAATTGGAAGCACCACCTGTATGTGAAAAGAATTCTGGATAATTTAAAGTATTGCTGGTATCAGAAGATGGTTCAACTTTGGTGAATTCAGTAGTGCCCATTATAATTTTTTGTGCGGGTGTTAAACTTACAATAGGGATTTTAAATACTTTCAAATATTTACCTCCTTCTTGGAAAGCTGAGGAATCAGATGGTCCAAATATAACCAGATTACTATTTTCTATATGAATACCGAAAATATTTTGGTTTTTTCCATAACAGGCCACCTCTAAAGTGCCATCAGTTTGTATTTTATAAACTATAAAATCTAATTTATTTCTTTGAGGAATACATTCCAAACTATTTAAAATCCCTATTGTTTTATTTATCATACCATGACTTGCCGCTATAATATATCTTACATCATTATCCATAATAATATCAAATTGGGCTAGATTCGCATTTTGTAGAAGAAGTGTTTCTATATCCATCTTGGCTATGTCCATACGGATTGCTTCAGAATCTATAAAAGTATAGGCTGGTTGTAATGTTTCTTCACCTATAATATGGTCAACAGTTAATCTCATAATTCTACAATGACTAAAATTAATATGAAAATATATTCCATCTATAATTACTTGATCGAATACAGTATTTGTTAATAATACCCCATTATAATTTATAAATAGAGGGGCAAACTCCGCCATAAAATAAATATGTGTTTTTTTATTATTGTCTGATTCATCCACCCAATGAATATTTTTATCGAAAAAATGGTTAAATGAATTAGATCCCCTTAAAAAATCAGTATGAGTATTACTCGTATTAAAATTAGTTAGACTTATATAACTTGCTTGTGGAGCATTAAAATAATCATCGGCAATATCGGGGCCAACCGTTCCTTGTTTCTCACATTTAATTAAACGCAACAGATTTCTATTATTAAAACTATAATCAAAAATATAAAGAAATTGTTTGTTATCTATTTGTATATATTTAAAATCTATTAAACCTCTTAAATAATCAAGAGAATCGTCTGAAATTGATTCCCCTGATACCCATTGAGACAATGTGTTATGAACATTTGTTTCAAAAAGTGGTTGCGTCTTACCATATGGATCCCTTGTATATAGGGTTGATTCATAATAATCGAATGTTCCTATATTTATAAACATAAATACTGTTCCCCCTCCAGACTCAAGCGGTTGGGTGCGATTATCTTTTCTATAACTTAATACTAAAACGGACCCTTTATCTATTATTTCCCATTTAAATGATGGATATAATGAGGTTTCTACATATAATGTTGATATTTCAACAGACTCTGGAGGGCTAGAGTCTATTGAAATATCAACAGACTTTGGAGGGCTAGACCATTCCTCCTCGGCGGAAAGTGTTATTTTATTTAATTTTATTATAATTTTATTATTATTATATGGATCATTTGTAACACTCAAAAATATAAATCCATCTTTAATGGGTATAATATCAAATAGTTTATTATTTTGTTTATCGGTCCCAGTTAAATTACTATGTGTAAAAGTAGTTTGATAAGTTATATCTCCATTTTTTTGATAATTATCCCCTTTATAAACATTAAGTTGGTATTTTTTATTCGTTTTATAAGGATATTTTGTAAGATCGTCGTTAACAGTTTCTATTGATATAGGTCCATACAAAACCGCGGTATAATAATTATCATCACCATTAATTTGTTTTTTTATAGAAGCCATAGAACAATCAAATCTGGATGTATTATTGGCGGTTTCTTCATATGGCCCAGATGTATTCAAATCAAATAAATCATATTTCGTTCTCTCTGTAGTTGATGATTCATAGTTAACATTACCTCCTACACTCGTGCCGGTTAGTGCTCCTGCTGGTGCTCCACCTTCTGCTGCTACTGCTGCTGCTGCTGCTATTGGTGCTGCTGTGACTGGTGCTACTGTGACTGGTGCTACTGTGACTGGTGCGACTGTGACTGGTGCTACTGTGACTGGTGTTGCTGTTGCTGGTGCTACTGTGACTGGTGCTACTGTGACTGGTGCTACTGTGACTGGTGCTGCTGTTGCTGGTGCTACTGTGACTGGTGCTACTATGACTGGTGCTACTGTGACTGGTGCTACTGTGACTGGTGCTACTATGACTGGTGCTACTGTGACTGGTGCTACTGCTGGTGCTCCATCTCCTCCACCACTAGAATGCGTGAAAATTCCATTAAAAGAAGTCGCCTCTACAACTGCTCCAACAGAAACATCCCAAAATGTCAAGGCTGGTGTTATGGCACTAAATTTATTATTAGAAGATACAATAACACCTGTATTTTCTTCAACTTCTTTCAATATACCAAATCCTTCTATAACCAATTGGGCTTTTTTTTCTTTCGCATCGACCTTAAATCCGATAAAAAATATTTGTTCGTCATTCTTTACTTGGGTTATAGGTGTTTCAAATAATTTTTTAAAATCATTAGTTAATTCAAATTGTCTTTTGTCATCGGCGTTAAAAATAGACTTTCCACCGAAATCTAACTCTAACTTATTTAAATATGTAATCCCACTATTCACTTCATATACACTTTCAGAGCTATTTTCTTTTTGAATATTTATCTTTAAATCCAACACTTCACCCACTTCACTCACTTCACTAAATGGACCATCATAAATAGGTGCCGCTGTATTTTTAGAAAGTATAACATATACATTTTCAATATTACCATTTATAGATACTTTGTGGGTATCTACCTCTGTAAGATATTTGGATGATTCGTATGTTTCGGTTTTAACTCTATTAATAGGGCTATTCTCACTTGATAGTTGTAAAACATATGATTGAAAATATCTTTTATTAGAAGCATCTTGCCATAAAACTAAGATAACATCTCTTTTGACTTTAAAATTCATAATAATTGAATCGATCGCAATTGGCACTCTGGTAGAATCTAAAAGGAATGGTGTATTTTTCTGTACTTCAAAATTCAACGAAAATGATGAAATCGTATAACCCTCAATATCTTCGTAAAATGTAATTATACTTGGACCGGTAGCTAAATATTCGTGTTTTTCGGCATAAATAGTTTTATTCACACTTTGCCCATTAGTTATAGTTTTACTAGATACGAATGTTAATACTTTAGTGTTTTCGTCAAAAGTAAATTTTAAAATTTTCGAATCATTGTCCACGAGATTACCTATTACAAAAATATTATCTTTATCAAAAATAAGTAAGTTAACAAATTCATTTATAGAAGAGTTAGCGTCTGTTCCTGTGAGGTCTGTTGGAATAAAACAGCCTTCACTCTCCAGCGCACATTCTATTTTTAGGTAGTTTGTAAGATCTAAATACATTATTATTATATAATTAATGCCGTCAACCGTAAGAACCTTGGTAAATATATATTTTGAAATAGGTGGAGACGGAAAAGATAAAGTTATTTTTTCTATAGAAATTTCACCAGATTCGTAAATATCTACGTGGATTGCGTTAGGTAGATTAGTAGTAACCATAATTTTTTCTTGGACAAAACCGACATCTAATATAGTAGTAGTATCCTCGTAAATTGTTTCAAATGTATTCTTTAATTCTCCTGATAATGAATAATTATATAATTTCATTTTATCTCCGTTAGAACCAGACATTAATACAGCTAAACCATTAGAAGAAGACACCGAATATATTTTTTGCGTATAATCTATCGTTGTGTCCTTTACTACTAAAGGTAGCTCTTCCGCATTGATTTGTGTTAATTTATAACTTGTATACACACCCGCCACCTGAAAGTCTGATGTTTCTATCACTGGTTCTATAATGGAAATACCATAATATCCAAGTTTATAGGCTCCTGTAACTCTAATGTAATATTGGGAATTACCTGGACTGTCTTTTGTTATATAATTAAAAAGTTTTATACTTTGGGAGGCTACCTTTCCAACTTGTTTTATATCGGTTGGACTATTAGTTGATAAAACATTCCCCGCAGAATCTAATAATTCCAGCGTTAAACTATTATTTAGGGTGGTTCTTGTAGATATGGTTTCTAATAGCATAGCATTTTCTGTTGGGAAACTCGCTAATTGGGTATCGGTGGGTGTCATTAAATAATCATAAATTTGAATGGTAAAATTTGGTTCAAGCGCCAATCCGTTTCTGGTTATAGAATAATAATCTATCCCATTTGATTGATATTGGTAAGGACCATAATTATTATTACCACTTCTATCAAATTTTAAAGGTAGGGAGGTATTTAAAGATGAATTATTAACTAAATCTATATCAGAATTGAGAGTATAAATTATCTTAATTAGTAAAGTCTTTTCCATGATATTACTAGAATTTAATCTATTTTCATATTTGGCTTGTAGTCTATAAATCTTGGAATTATAGAGATTATTTTGATAATTAGTATTGGTCGATAAATTATCATATAAATTATAAAAATCTTTTGAATATTGAAAATCAGACCCATATATTTCAGTAATTGGGACAAAACTATTTTCAGGTATATTTAACCAATTAGTTTCTAAATCAGTATTCTTTATTAAAGGTGTTGTCCCTAATTTATCCATAAAATAATTAGTACTGTCGGAATAATGAATTTGGGAACCATTTTGTTTTACTTCATAATCAAAAATACTTCTTACCGAGACTGCTAAATTGGTTAACTTCACGTTCCCCAAATTAATTATTTTAACATAATAATTATTTTCCATAAAACTTGACTCATAAGTGCCATTATCTATAGTGCCATCATTTTTTAAATCATCTAAAATTAGTTTATATCTATAAATATCTCCAGTTGTGTCCTTATTATTTTCTTCAACCGTAGATGCGAACTTTGTATTTAAATTAGTTATACTTGATGTTTCCGTATTCTTTATACCAAGTGATAAAAACGTTCTCAAAAAAGGTATACCAGTGCCTTTTTGTTCTTTCCAGTCTGTATTATTTTTTAATTTCGAGAAATAAAGACTAGAAAAAATATTGGCGTCATATCCATCCCCATTTGATAAACCTATTAAAGGACTTATATTTATATAATCGGTATTATTGGAATATGCTATCTGGATTGTTCCTTTTTTATAGTAATCATTTGAATATAAACTATTCGAATCAACCAATACGTCATTTAAAAAAAGTCTTATTTGAAAATCAACTCTTACATTACCGGTGGTAATATTATGAATATAATTATGAAAAGTAATAATTTGTTCTCCATAATACCCAGTGCCTATAAAAATATCAGAATCGGTATCATTGGAAGGTGTCAAATTTAAAAAAAGAGCACTAATCCTATTTTTTATGAAATGATTTTGTAATAAATTCTGTATATAAGATGCCTCTCCCGACCCAAATGTAATATATCCATTTTCATTAATATAAATTTCTTCGTATTCTGTATCATAAAATTTAAACTTTTTTCTTAAATTTTGTAAAAAATAGTTATTATTTGACAATTTTACCCCATTATTACGAATACTGAATTTTGAATGTGCTAAATAATCAACTAATGGATATGATGGATTCTCCCTTACTTTTACAGTATAACTTTGAGTATCGAATGGTTCAAATATAATATTATGACCTACTAGATTAAATTGTTCTGAAGTATATAAACTATTATATTTATTAGCTGGTAATTTATGAATCGTTTCTGTTATTTGCGATTCAGTTCCTATATCTGGAGTGATACTTGTATCTAGAACAGTTGTTTTTACTATATTTTTAAATAAGGGAAAATATGTATCTCCTGTATTAAACAGATTAGTGCCCTTCACAATTGTTTTAAAATTTAAACCATCTAAACCATTAGAACCTTGACTTACATTAAAATCCTCCCATTTAGCTCCTACATAACCTTGAAATACGTTATTCTCTTGATTATACCTAATTGCCCCTTCTATAGAATTTAAATCATCTACATCTTTAACTCTTAAGATGGCGTGCCTGTCTAGTTCTTTATTTGAAATAGAATTACTATTTTGTATTTTTTTAAACCATCCGGATGTATTTTTATTTCCACTATTTACTTGGTCTACATTAGAAAAATAAATAGAATTATTCATTATAAGTTAATTAATATATTTTTTTAAATTATTTATAATTTACAATTAAAATAGTATTTAATGTATTTATTTAATAAAAATAATAATTTTATAGATTTAAAAAAAAATATTGATGACTTGATGGATTCAATTATTAAGAAAGAAATCAACCCTAAAATAAAAGAAATTTTGTATCATTCATTAATGGGTGGTAAGAGACTAAGGCCAATAATTTGTTTAATTGTATTTAAACAATTTTTTAACGATAATTTTATTTCAAATAAAGAACGAGAGGTTAATCATATACCAGAGGTTAATCATATACCAGAGGTTAATCATATACCAGAGGTTAATCATATACCAGAGGTTAA
>MDTF01010129.1_pt1 | contig 10673 bp, 9 predicted proteins | sample 811191 | NCBI WGS metagenome assembly MDTF01 (sample SAMN05326649, study PRJNA326480) | marine metagenome | isolation source: seawater | place: Southern Ocean | collected 2011
TGCAATATCACAAAATATTTTAGTTTTCATTAATTTAAAGGTTTTTAGTTGGTTTCTCAGTCATTTTTTAGCGTCCACAAATAATATTAAAGTATTTTCTTTATAAAACAAATCATTATCAATGCCAGCATAGCCTATTGGCAAACTTCTTACCTTATATATGCTACTATAGAAGAAAATCTTTGTTAATTTCATTAAGTCCGTTTTCATCCAATTTAAAAATTTTATTACATTTCTGCATTGATTCTTTTCTGTGGCTTACAATAATTTTAATTAAATCCTTATCATTATTTAGATTTTCTAAAATTTTTAATTCTGTTTTTAAATCAAGTGCATTTGTTCCTTCATCTAGTATAATTATTCTTGAGTTCTTGAATAATGCTCTAGCTATTAAGATTCTTTGTCGCTGTCCCCCAGAAATTTTTACTCCCTCATTTCCAATATTTGTTTTCATTCCTTTTGGTAGATCGTAAATAAACTCATTCAGTTCTGAATAATTTATTGCCTTATTAATTTTTGTTTGATCAATTTTTTTTTGTTTAAAGTTAAAAGAAATATTTTCTTCTATAGTAGCATCTATAAGGTAAGAAGTTTGACCCACATAACTTATCGAGTTTTGCCATTTTTGAATATTATCATTTATATTTTTATCAAAAGCAATTATTTTTCCTTCTGTTGGCTTTAGAAAACCAGTTAATAAATCAATTAAAGTAGTTTTCCCAGACCCTGACTCTCCAAAGATACCAATAAAATCTCCTTTATTTACTGTAAAATTAATATTTTTTAACACAAGCTTATTGCTTGACGGATACCTAAAGTTTAAATTTTTTATTCCTAAAATTACTTTTTCTTCAAAGTTAGGTTCAAACAGATCTGCATTGTTTTGTTGTACTTCTGCTTCTGAAAAGCTACCTACTTCTTTAAGATAAATATCGGAAGATACTCTAAAGTAACTAAAGGTTACAAGGTTTCTAGTTAAGGATGAAAAAACAGGAATTAATCGAACAATAGAAGCTACATATAAAGCTAATGCTGGAAATATAACTTTCACATCTGTTGAGCTGGATATAGTTAAGAAAATTAAGGAAAAAATAAATATAATTCCTATAACCTCTATAAGTAATCTTGGTGTAGCATTAATAACTAACGTTTTCATATGATAAGTCAGTTTACTAAAAGTTTTTTTTGTAAACTCTTCATTAATAACTTTGTCTAAATTAAAAAGTTTAATATCTTTAAATGCTCCAAAGAATGCTTCTATAATTTTAATTTGATCTAATCTATTATCTTCAATATTTGCCGCATATTTACTGATTTTTTTTTTCATCAAAAAATAATACAATACAGTAAATGCTGTTAAAATAAGTAAAATATAAAAAGATTCAACACTACTAAAATAAATAATTAATCCAAATACTATGATTATTAAAAAAATATCTTTGATTCCATCTACCCACGATTTCACAAAAGCCATATAGTTAATTATAATATCCATACAATTTCTAATTATTGTTGGTGGATTTGTATCTAGATATTTTTCATAATCTAAATTTTGATATCTTAAAAAAATTTTTTTGGAAAGTAAAACGCCTATCTTAAAATAAACTAAATTTTCAAAATAAATAAATAGATAAATAAAAAAATTTTTTATAATGAAAAAAAATAAAATTATAATAGAAAAAATAATAACTAATTCATTTTTTTCATAACTATTGAGATAAGAAACAAGTTTTGTTGAAGGCAAAAAATTAATAAGGTTTTCAGCATCTATAATAATAGCAACAAACCCTGGGATTATAGCAAGACTCATCATCTCAAGCACAGTCGTTATTAATAATCCTACAAAAAGAATTATTAAGTGCATTCTATTATTAAATGGAATGGGGCTTAAGTAATATCTGGCCTGTTTAAACATTTTTATCTATTTTTTGAGTTATTTATCAAAATTCTAGTTTTAGTAATATTAGGTTTTTATTATTTCTTCAATTGTGATGTTTAAATTTTTTATAGAGTTATCAACATTTATTTTACATTATATAATAAAATTAACTAGACCAAAGATAATACCTATATCTTTTTTGTAATTTAATTCTGGTAATGCATTTTTTACTCTTTTCAATCTGACATCCCTACTCTAAAATTGTTAAAAATGGTACAATCCTAAGTTCTGTAAAAGCTATATGTAATAAAGAAGTTAGTAAAAATAACAGTTGAAATGAAGGATGTTCATTTTTTTGAATATTTAATAAGAAACAACAATAAACATAAAATCTAATTGTTATTACATAAAGCCAGCTATTTTTGCTTATAAAAATGTTATCTTGATATTCACACTACTTAAATATGTAAAAAAATAATTAATTCTTTGGGGTTTATTTATTTAAAAAACAATTTTTAAATTTTTTGACTGAATCGTTCACTAAAAAAACTAATTTGAATTTTTCAAAATTATTATAAATTTTTAAAATAGCGTTTGCTGCATTATATAAATTAGTAAAATAGTATCCACTTTTTTTCATATCAAAAAAAATTTTTTTATAATCACCAAATAATTCGTATTTTTCATCTGCAATCACAAATAGAGTTGGTATATTAATATTGATTGTCTCCAACTCCAAAGTATTGGCCCAAGTACTGATATGCATTTTTGAAATTTTTGATAAATGAAATCCAGAATTTATATATAAGTCCATTTCTGGAAAATCTTTTTTAAAAATTTTTTTAGCAATTTTTATAGAATCCGGTTCTTCCTTTATGGCAAGTGCAATTTTTTTTCTTATTTCTTTGGGTAATTGATCCAAAAACTTTTTAATATTTTTTAAATATTTATTATATTCCGTATGCGTAAGCATGTGTGAATTATATCTGGTAACAGTTTTACCAATAGTATTTATAGATATAAATGCAAAATAATTTTTTTTTTGATCATTGATTATTATCTCTTTTTTTGGGTATCCAATTACTTTGATTTTAATTTTTTTGCCAATGTTTTTATTGCCAATGTTTTTTTTGCCTCTTCCCCAGGAGAAAAATATATCAGAAATCTTACCTACATGGATGTAAAAAGGATCATACTTATAAAATTGAGCACCATGTTGGTTAATATATAATTTAGTACCTGTTAATTTCTTTTCTGCTGCTAATATTTTAAAAAAATCATCACTGACATAGGATACGCCCGTGGTTATCGAATCTAATCTATTTGGAAATAATTTTTTTTGTTTTTTTATTATACATTGAAAACCTTCTAAATATGTTTTGGGACAAATTTTTGGAAGAATATTATTAAGTATTTTTTCAAATTTATTTTTTTCACTAATATTCCATGTTCTATATTGTTTTTGATATTTAAATTTAGGGAATATAAAATTGTATTGATCAAAAATATTGAAAGATTTATTTTTTAATGAATTTTTAAGTAATTTAAAAAAACTGAAATAACTATGCCAATAGATTGTATTTTTTTTTATTAATAAAAAATTAAGTAATTTTTGTATATTAAAAATAATTTTTTGTTTAAATGATAATCTTTGCTTAAAGTTACTATAAGATGAAATATCTTTTATATTTTTTGTTAAATTTTTTTTCCCTTCTTTTTTTTTATTTACATTAAAAATTTCACTCTGAAGACAAAGCATCCAATTTGGTTCGTTTTTAATTTTTTTTGTAAAATCTAAATGATCATTAGGAGTCTTGTTTGAATTCAAATATCTATTTTTTTTTAGGTTCTTTTTTTTTAGTTTATGAAATTTTAAAGTATAAAAAATATTACTGATCGAAATAATTAACCAAGGTCCTATTATTATCCTCCAATATTCTTTTGAGTGATTTACATTGTGAATATTGTTTAAAATAATTGAAATTTCCTTTAAGTATTTTTCGTAAATTTTGTTTATAAATAGATAATATTTATATTTTTTAGAAGTAGAGATACTGATGTCATTTATATTGTGCATTAATTATTTTGTATCAAAGTTTTTAAGAATTGATATATCTTCTCACTTCTGATTTATTTTTATGAATAAACTACCTAATAAAAAAAAAAATACTCCTTTTTTAATTGCTGAAATTGGAATTAATCATAATGGATCAATTAAACTAGCAAAACAATTAATTGATCTGGCATCTAAATATAATTTTGATGCTGTTAAATTCCAAAAAAGAAATCCCAATATATCAACTCCTGATTCGCAAAAACTTAAAATGAGAGATACACCTTGGGGGTATATTTCATATTTAGATTATAAAAAAAAAATCGAGTTTGGCTTAAAAGAATTCAAACAAATAAATAATTATTGTAAAAAAAAGAAAATACACTGGTTTGCCTCAGCTTGGGATATAGATAGTCAAATATTTTTAAGAAAATTTAACCTTAAATATAACAAGGTGGCATCAGCAATGCTTACTAATACTAATTTAATAAAAGAAATTGCAAAAGAAAAGAGATTTACATTCATTTCAACTGGCATGAGCAACTTAAGAGATATTGAAAATTGTGTTAATATATTTAAAAAAAATAAATGTCCTTACGCATTACTTCATTGTGTATCTACCTATCCTTGTGATGAAAAGGATCTTAATCTAAAAACTATTTTAACTCTGAAAAAAAAATTCAAATGTACAATTGGATACAGTGGCCATGAAAACTCTGTTTCGCCTTCGGTAATAGCTCATATGCTAGGTGCTGAAATCATAGAACGTCACATCACTCTAGACCGTAGTATGTATGGTACAGATCAATCTGCCTCTCTTCAAGAAAATGGTATTGCTGATCTTGTAAATATTCTTACTAAGGTTCCAACAATGATTGGTAATGGAATAAAAAAAATTAATAATGAAGAAAAAAAATTAATTAACAAATTCAGATACTGGTAGTTTTCAAGATAAATCAATTAAAGTAAAAATAAAAAATTTCTTATTTCAGCTCTTCATATTACTTTAAACTTTTTAAAACTTTTTCTACTGATTTTATTAGATAATCAAAATCTTTTTCTTTCATCCAAACATGAAATGGAAAACTAATCATATTGTCAAAAAAAAGTTCTGTGTTTGGGCATTTAGCTTTTCCAAGGCCCATTTTTTTGAATAGTGGATACCTATACAATGGAAAATATTGTACAGCACATTTTATCCCAAATTTTTCATATAATTTTTTAATCACAATATGGTTATTAATTTTTTTTGTTGGCTTTATGTAAGCAGCAAGCAAGTGATATACATTTCTTTTATTTTGAAAAATATCGTTAAACTCCAGTTGTGTATTTTTAAAGTAACGAATAAATTTTTTTGCTCTTAAAATTCTTTGTTTGTTTAATTTATCAACTCTTTTTAATAATAAATAACCAGCAGCACATTGTATTTCTGTCAATGTATATTTAAATGGCCATATATTATCTAAATCTAATTCTAAGTTACCCATTGCTGGTTTCCAGTAATATTTTCTTTTAACTGTATATGGTCGATGACCGTTATGTCTTAGTCCTGGTATTTTTTTTGCTAATTTATTTTCTTTCACATAAATTGCCCCACCTTCTCCAAGTGTGGTGATATTTTTTTGGGCATGAAAGGAAAAGCAAGCAAAGTCACCTAGAGTTCCAACTTTTTGGTTGTTAAGTTCTGCTCCAAAAGATTGGGCACAATCTTCTACTATTTTTATTTTTTTCCCTAGTTTATAAAATTTTTTTACATCCACTGCAAAGCCATATAAGTGCACAATTACTATAGCCTTCGTTCTACTTGTTATTTTCTTTTTTACATCTTCTAATGAAATTGTTCTTGTTTTTAGATCTATGTCTGCCCAAATGATTTTAGCTCCATTTCTGGCAAATGGAATTGCTGATGCACAATAAGTATGAGCTGGTATTATAACTTCATCTCCTTTTTTTAAATTTATTAAAGCTGCTATTAGTTCTAAAGATGATGCTGCACTACTAGTACAAAAAAAATTTTTTTTATTAAAATACTTTTGAAGACTTGATTCAAATTTATCTTTTTCTCTACCTTGTGTAAGATTATCAGATTTTAAAACATTTAATAAATATTTTTTTTCTTTTTCTGAATAATCGTGTGATCTTCCACTCCAATTTACTTTAATTTTCATATAAGTTTTTCTGCAATTTTAAAATCTTCTAAATCATTTATATCCAAAGAATTTATTTTGCTCATGTAATAAAGGCCATGATGATTTGATATTAATTTTTTATTTTTTTTTAAATATTGAACATCAATAATGTATATTGCGCCATTTATAAAGTAAGAATTGATATCAAAATCCTGCCTTCTATAAAATTTTTTTGCTTTTGGTAAAACATAATTCCATTTATTTTTTTTAACATCAATAGATTCGTAAGGGTGCTCTACAGATTCTGAAATACTAAACAGACTTTTAAAATTGTTTTTTTTATATATTTTAATTGCTTTCAGTATATCGCTTTTTTTTCTTAAGGGCGAGGTGGCCTGCAGTATTACAATATTTTTAAATTTATAGTTATTTTTATTAGCCCATGAAGTAAAGTCTATTAATGTTTCTACCAATGAAGTTTTATCCAAAGAGACAGATTCTGGCCTAATATAATTTTCGTTAATGTTGTATTTTTTTGCAATTTTTTTAACTTTATTGTCGTTTGTCAGTACAAATTTATTACATTTAAATTCTTTTATTGTTTTAAATGTATATTCAATTAATGGAATATTTTTAATTTTTTTTAAATTTTTACCTTTTAGAGATTTTGAACCTTTTCTCGCTGGAACAATTATTGCAAAAGACATAAATATATATTATTAATTGAATTTTTATGAACTTAAATAAATACAATCAAATATATAAAAAGCAAGGTTTTATAATAGTTAAAAAAGTTTTTTCAAAATATCAAATCAAAAATTTGTTAACAGAATTGGAACTAGTAAAAATTAAGGTAGAAAAAAAAGGGAAAAATCAACATTTTCATAAAACAAAAGATGGAAAATTTAATACCATTCACAACATACAAACATTTCACAAGTCTGGTAAAATTTTTGACTTAACAAAAAATAAAACTTTGTTGAAAATTATAAGCTATTTATTGGATTCAGCTCCTGTTCTTAGAAACATTGAATTTTTTCTAAAACCAAAAAAAACAGGTCTAAGTACCCCATTTCATCAGGATAATTTTTATTGGAACATTGTTTCTGCTAAAGCGTTAAATGTTTGGATAGCGTGTACTAATGTTTCAAAAAAAAATGGTGGCGTATGTTACCTCCAAGGCTCACATAATTTAGGAACTATAAAACATGAGATTTCTTATGCAAAAGGATCTTCTCAGAAAATTTCTGAGAAAGTTTTGTCATTTATAAATTTTAAAAAAATTTTCCCAAAAATTAGCCCTGGTGACTGCATAATACATCACCCCGAGATTATTCATGGAAGTTATGAAAATAAATCAAATTTAGAGAGAATAGGCTTCGTAATAAGCTTTATTTCAAAAAAAGCAAAAATAGACAAAGTGTCTTTAAATAAATACAAAAATAACCTTAAAAAAAATTTAAGTTCTATTTATAATTAACTTCTAGTATTTATAATTTTAAGAAATGTTATTTGCAATAATATCTGTCATTTGATATAAAAAAAATTGCTTTTTACTAACTATTAAATTTAATTTAACGTATTAAAGTATTAAAAATTATTCAATGATAAATAAAGGTATTGGAGCAAGTTCAAAGGAACAAAGCACAATAAATAGTGAAATAGATTATGAGGCAATTAATAATTTATTAGCTAACAATATTGAAATTATCAATTCTAATTATTCCAACCTTGATAACGAATTTGACAAAGATTTTATTGATTTCTTTTTAAAAAATCTAAAGATAAAATTTAGATTTAACAAGCATGAAGAAATCTACATCTTGCATAATCATAAAGATATTAATAAAGTTTTTAATTATCTAATATTCAGAAATAGATTTAGAGAAAGTGGTTCTAAAAAAATTTCTTTTAACAGTCCAACTTACCTCCTAATAGAACCTGTAAGTACATGTAATTTACGTTGTCCATTTTGTTTTCAAACTGACAAAAGTTTTACTAAGAAACCGTTCATGGGTGTTATGGACTTTAATCTATTTAAAAAAATTGTAGACGAAGCTGACAGCTTAAAAGTTGGCGCCATAACGTTGGCTAGCCGAGGAGAGCCTACTCTTCACAAAAAGTATAAAGAAATGATCAAATATATAGGAGAGAAAAAAAATATATTTGAAATTAAAACTAATACAAATGCAACTTTTTTGGATGAAGACACTTGTCACACTCTTCTTAAAAATAATATATCTCAAGTCGTTATTTCAGCAGATCACTACATTAAGAAAGATTATGAGAGATTAAGACTAGGTGCAAATTTTGAAGCAATATTAGCCAATGTTGATAGGCTGTATAAGATCAGAAATGACTTTTATCCCAAAAGTATTACAGAAATAAGAATATCAGGAATAGATAACGATAAAAACCTAAATCAAAAGTTATTTCACGACTTTTGGATAAAAAGAAGTGATCATGTTAGCTCCTCTTATCCAATGGAAAGATGGAATACTTATGAAAACAAGGTTCATCCAGAAATCAATGATGCGTGTCAGTATCTTTGGGACAGAATGTATATTTGGTTTGATGGAAAAACAAATCCGTGCGATGCTGATTACAAAAGTTATTTGTCTTATGGTGATGTTAATAATAATAGCATTAAAAGCATATGGAATAATGCAGCATTAAAGAATATTAGAACCAGTCACATGAATAACGAAAGAAATAAAATAGATCCTTGTAACAAATGTGGTGTAACCTTTAAATAATGGATGTTGGTATAATAGGTAATGGGGGTCATTCAAAAAGAATACAAAAAATTTTAAAAAAGAAAGTATTTATATATAAACCGACTGGAGATAAGTATGAAGACTTTAAAAAATTTGAAATCTTAAAAAAAAAAAAAATTATTTTTATATGCTCGCCTAATAATACTCATTTTTATTACATAAAAAAATTATATAAAAATAGATATATTTTTTGTGAAAAGCCACCAGTAACAATAGAAAAAGAATTAAACCTGTTAAAAAAAATTTCACACAAAAAAATTTTTTTTAATTTCAATCAAAGGTTTTCTTCAATCTCAAAAATTTTAGATAGAGCAAAAAAAATAAAGATGGGTAATTTACTATATGGGAGTATAATTAATTCTCATGGGCTAGCTTTTAAAAAAGATTATATTAACTCATGGAGATCAAATATTAAAAAAAATAAGCTTGGTGTGTATGAAACTGTAAGCATACATGACATTGATTTAATCAATTATTATTTTGAAATAAAGAAAATTAAAAAACCTGAGCTTAAAAATTTTCAGAATATTGGTGATAGCTTTGATACCGCTTACACAAGGATATTATTAAAAAAAGGTGGGCTTATAAATATATTTTCTACATATTCATCAGCTTATACTAATCAATGGGTATTAATGTTTGAGCATGGATTGATTGAAGCAACAGATAATGAAATTACATTATATCATCCAACTAAAAGTTTTGATAACCAGGGATATTTTATTAAACCCAAAAAAAAAATAAGATTAAAAATATCTAAAAATGATTATGAAAAAAGTTTAGAATCAAGTGTAAAATATTTTTTAACTAAAGTTAAAAATAGATCAAATTTTGACATACAAGACTTCAAAAAATCTATTAGTTCAAATAAATTACTTTTTTCTTAGAGTGGCTATTTATCTTTTAGAATTTTTTTATAATTAGCAATAGCATATTTTAAATTACCTCTTTGCCCAGCTAGGTCACTTTTTTTTTCATTCAATTTGGTAATTGCATGGAATCCCAATTTTAGAATGTCTTTTGTAGATAGGGTTTTTAAAATTTTTTTACTTATGTCTTTTGTAAAATCATAAGTTTGTCTTAAATGCCATCTAGCAAAACCAAAAAAAAACATCCATCTTGTTCCATCTGATTTATTGCTTCCTGCTGAATGCCACAATCTTCCATCATAGACTAATAAATCACACTTGTTCATTTCAAGATATTTCTTTTTATGATTCTTAATGTTTCTAACATAAGTATTTTTTTTATGAGATTTTGGAACCACTATTGTACATCCATTGTTTTTATTTGTTTCTTCAAGTGCTAAACCAAATTGCAAATAACATACTTCATTACTATTTGATGGTGGGTTTCTATCGTCTCTGTGGAAGTGAAAAATTTGTTTACCACTAGATCTGATTATTGAATGATTTAAACAATAATTAGGTAATTTTTTGTTTATAACTTTATAATATTTATCATTTAATAATCTTATACAAAAGTCTTCTACAATTTTACTGTTAACAATTTCTAAGAAATTTATAGATTCAGAATGAGGATTAATAGTTAACTTACTATCAATAATTGTGTTCGATCTTATTGCTTTCATTTTTACTTGATTAAAAATCTTTACATCAAGAAGTAATTTATCAATTTTTTTCTTTGGGAAAGCGTTTTTAATAATTGTATATCCATATTTATGAATATTATCTAGATCAGCATTTTTCATAAATTTCTTTATATAAAAATATATTAATTTTATCCTAAATCTAATAAAAATTTTTTTCAGTGCATAAATCAAGCCAATTGAGCTATTAGTACTGGTCAGCTACACGCATTACTGCGCTTCCACA
>MDTF01017627.1_pt1 | contig 10673 bp, 7 predicted proteins | sample 811191 | NCBI WGS metagenome assembly MDTF01 (sample SAMN05326649, study PRJNA326480) | marine metagenome | isolation source: seawater | place: Southern Ocean | collected 2011
ATAGCTGGCAACACAACCTTTGTCAACATTTTTTAGTACTGGTACCCTCTAAAAGCGTAGGCGTCATAGCACAAAAATAGGGGACTTACAAGTTGTTTCAACGCGGAACACACCAAGTCTTTGGTTGTGTTTCTGCTCGCCGCCTGAACTCGATAGCATTGTTTATATCATAAAGAAGAAGAATAACTCAGAGAAGCAAAGAGCAAGATGTCCGTACAATTATTAATTGCTGCGGCTAAAACTTGCGACGGACGTGAGATCCAGCACGCTGTGAATGATTGTGGGATAGGCATCAATGTGCAGGATGGGTCCGGAAATACTGCACTGCACTGGTTGGCATACGCATCGAGTAACGCGATGCTCGGAGCAAAAGTCATGGATGCCATATCGATTGCTCTACTACTTGGTGCGTCACGTGACATCTGCAATAATGAAGGTTTGACCCCAGTCCACGTCGCAGCACGTGTGGGTTCAAGAGTTGCACTCAAAGCTCTCCTGCATAATATGAGCACTTTACGCGAATCGAGACTCACAATGATTGCGCAATCTTTCAGTCCAGTGATTAACGCGATAAAGCAATACATGGGTGCCGATCGTGCAACTTTATTTTTGGTGGATGAGAAGCGTAAAAAATTAACAGCCAGCGTCGCAACAATTGGTGATGATTTCAGGCGCGGAAGCGTGTCAATTGATCTTGATTGGAATCAGGGTCTTGTTGGACACTGCCTGCAGACAGTCTTGGAAGATGACCAAAGCCTTATGAAGTCAAAGAGCGAGAAGTGGGTCCAGGCGTGTTCGTGCTCGTGCAAATCACCTCTGCGTGTCATGGTGAGTTGTCTCCGTTCTTTTCTCTTCCCCTTTATTTTGAAACATCGTTTGTGTCCGCGCTTTTCTGACATTTTTTTATATTTCTTGTTGTCGTCTCTGATTATTTCCACAGAACATTCCCAATGTGCTGGAAGATTCAAACTTCTACAGCAACGTTGATGCTGCTTCTAGTTATCGCACTGTCTCCGTCATGTGTGTTCCCATCTATACCACTTCGCATCTTTGCAGTGTGGCTCCTCACCATTCTGACAAAGATAAGCAGCTGATGGAGAACACGTATGATAGAAGTGCAAAGAGCACCTCACTCAGTGTGGTTGGTATTCTTCAGCTGATCAATAAAGTAGAGAAAGTGTATGCAAAAGGTGAGATGCCAGCATTTATTCCGTTTACAAAAGAAGACTGCGTCAAAGCATGCTGCATGGTGAACATGTCTGCTATATCCAGCAACATAAAAGAAATGTTCAATAATAACGAAACATCGCACGGTGGTTCGTTAAACGATGCCGTTGAGAATGCTCTTCGTTTGGATGTCCCATGGCCACGCGTGATAAGTAAACTTGCACCAATTCAAAAAACGTTGAAACACTTGCGACTAGACACGCTCAAAGTGGAGCAGTTCCGTGATCCTCACTATGAACCAGGTTACCATTATGATCGTTTTCGAGTCACTAACCGATTGGCTGCAAACACACTTGACATTAACATTGGTTTTATTCGAAATACTGGCAAGAATTTGCGTTTTCTTCAAAGTTCCAATGTTGCTTGTGTGAATACAAGAGCTTCAAATGGTGATACACCTCTCATGAAAGCTGTTCTATATCACAGAGAGGATGTGCTGAGCGACTTGCTTTTGACCGGAGCTAGCCCTTACCTGGTCAATAAACAAGGAAACACAGCGCTTCACATAGCAGCCATGTCGTGTAAGAGCATGACGTTACATTTATTAATTCGTGCCGTGTGCGATCCGTTTGCCGTCAACTCCGCCGGTCACAATCCTCGTTACTTGTGCGAGTCAGCTCTCAGAAGAGCGTTATCTTTTAACAACTCTGTTCACAACATTCACCGACATGCAGTAGAGTACTTGCGCAATGTTGATACCGAGAATGTCACCGACGATGACGACGATGAAGTCGTTAAGATTGCAATGGATCGTCTTCAAGCTCTTTCAACAGCGAAACATTTCAGCAGCGAAATGTTTCCGACGACGATCGTAGGTCGAGAAATTGTAGATTTGTGCAAGCAATTCAAAGATGCTTTGACGTGTCGGAAAATGTTGCTAGCTGCAGAAGCAACGTGGCTGAGAGTTTTAAACAGAGGTTTTATAAACACATGGGACACGACAAATGTTCCCCTCCCACCGGCTCCAACCAACGTCATTCAAAAAGATATTACAAAACATTCAGTCATGTGGAGCGAAACATCATTTTTTGTGGGTTGGGATGCCGGTGTGTCATCGGTCTCTGACTTACCTGCAACACAAGCTTTTGAAGTAATAGCATCACCACCTCTTCAAACGACCCCAACGATAATCCAAAGACAAGCAGCAGAAGAAACTGCAACTTCACAGAGAACACGTCGGCAGTTTGCTTTTGTTGCTACGAATTTGTTGCAAGGTGTCGAGTACAGATTCAAAATTGTTGCCATTAATTCTTCCGGCGGCAGTGCAGAATCCTCTTGGAGTTTGCCAAAGAAAAAACACTCTGGTCAATATGAATATGACAGTGGTGCACTACTACATCATAATGACTCAAGACATTCTCAACATCAAAAATGCATGTACTGGGAAGGTCTTTTGTCGCTAACTGAGCTGAAATCATCATTAAATAAATATCCATGGGAACAGAAGCAGAATGAAGCTTCTCCTAATGCGAAACATCCAAATCACCATTTGACGCAGTGGGATACTTCGAAGCAAGACCTTTTGGACTCGTTCAAACTTCGCGGAGCAACGTTAAGACATCTTGCCTCCATTCGACACAACTCCGACGAGGAGCGACGCCGAAGACTTAATGGTAGCGCCCTAACTATGTGGTCATTAAGAAATTTTTCACCATTTGATGATGCAGAAGCCAGTATGCATCGTCGAATCGTCAATAGCGCATCACAAAATGCAGACGGGAAACAGAAACAAAAGGGTGTAAACGAAGCAGCAGGACATATAGGAAAGTTGGAAGCGGGGTACACTGGTTTAGAAACGTGCAAGTTCCACGTTTGCTGCTCTGATGTCTCGTCTGTGACACACATTAATGCTGATTTACAACCTCTGAAAGTTGCACGTGGAAACCCTGGAATATCTTTTGTTTTCAACTTTGATGGAATGAGAGCTGCCAAAATAAGAAAAACAAAAGCAAATCGTCAAAATCTTTGGATTCAAATTTCTGCCTTCTCACCAAATGTAGAAGACCTGCCATTAAAATTCCAAGATACTGCTGCTCGCTACAGTTTCCGTCGTCCCATCCACTCAACATCCATTGTTGTGACAAGAGGTAGGTCTGATTTGTTTGGGAACATGGTTGTCACTGTATTATGCCCACCAGAAGTTCTGTCTCTGGCTAATGTCAATTACTACGTGACACTTCCTCAGGGAGCGTTTCAAATTGGTACTGCGGATCCAAGATCACCTTGGTTTGACAGTCCAAAAATAGTTCGATGCGTGCAAACTAATGACTGTCAAGTTTTGTGGGATAGATGTGGACCCATTCCAAAAGATTCACGCAAGCTAATGTGGCGCGAGCTTCAGCTTGCATATGCAAGCGTCATTATATCTCCACCAAAAGTTGAAAAAGGAGGTACAACAAAAGAAGAAAAAACAGCAAAGAAGAAGGCAGTTGAAAAACTAGAAGATCTCGGACGACCAATTTTCCAAACTCACACACCACCAAAAGTTTTGCTTCCTCCAATATCTCCCGAGACTCTTTTGATCTTGCCCAGCCGAGAAGAAGAAAAAGAGACAGAAGTCTGTCAAACTTGCAAACATCACACCGAACCAAACTCAGTCTTTTCAATGCAAGTAGCAAGTGATTTTACTTCACAATGTTGGCATCCAACAAAAGAGCGTTGTGAATTGTGCGGTCACGAATGGACGCCAGAGAAAGATGAAACTTCTGCAGCTACAGAAGCAGAGAAAGAAGCAGAACATGCAGAGATGCAAGCAAAAGTAGAAGCAGAGAAAGAATTTTTAGTTGGTCCATCTTTGACGGCAGAACATTTTTTTCTTGATGTTGAGCATTCTCAAAGATTACGTTACAGTCCACACATGTTGAACGAAGATCCATCATTCAATACGACGAGCCAAAAACTAGATCCAGAATTATGGACTGAAAATATTATTTCCGAATCAGTTTTGTTGTACTTTAGCAAAAAAGTTGGACCGTTGTTAATACGTGAGGCAGAAAGTGTAGACTCAGAAGAGAATAAATCATGGCAAAGTGTAGATAGAAGACAAATAGACAGCGAAGAGAACGAGACCACTCAACAGGAGTATCGCTTGCCTACGAATGCTCATGAGATGGTTCACGTTGATGTGCCAGGTGAACATCTTCTATCACCACAAGCGCGTGTGATTCGAAATCAAATTCTGATGACAATGCGCGACCTGTGACATGGTTTGAGCAAGATACTGAAGGATGCAAAGAAAATATAAAATAATTCATGTTCTTTCTGTCTTGTGTATGTACTGGTACCGGTAGTTTGTTGAGTTTACCTGTGTACAGCTGTGTACCTTAGGTACATACCTTCTACATCAATTTAGTTGATTTTATGAAATTTCTCTGAATGTCGTTCTTTTTGACGAAAAAAGAACCAAAGACCGTGACCAGGAGAGAGAGAGTAGTGTATATTATTAATAATATACAGAAAATTAAGGCGAGTATTCATTCATTCATTCCCCTCTCCTCTCCTATGATATCGTGCAATTCTCTTCCACTTTTTCAGCCACAGAATTTTTGAGAGATTCAAATGTTGATTGGCCTCCAGTCAATTCTGCTGGAACAACGTTAGCACGACCCAAGTCTCTATCAATCGAGCGAGCACTACCGCGTCTAGGATAATTCTCAGCAGATAAAGTTTGAACACCAAAATTTGCTGTACTTTCTACTGTCAGTTTAAAACTTCCTTTATCAAATTCTGTGTTTCCTTCAGTGCCATTGTCCCAGCATGGTATCACCACAAAACCCTTCACACTTGCACTCAATGAAAGAGTCAGCGTCGCTTGACGATTTGCCACTGCATGTGATTGCTTAATAATATCCGATAAATGTTTTACTCTTGTAATTTCTCCTCGTTTTGTGCTGATTCCACATACCAGCAGTACCAACCGATGTTGACCGCCGTCTTGAGAATATTGAGCTTCAGGAATTTTTAATTTAAGTTCAATTTTTTTGTTGTCTGTTCCTTTCCCAAACGCAACGTAAAACTGTGGATTGTTCGCAGTAGTCCCACCAGCAAATGGAGGTAACCAGTATCCTTTGGTTGTGGATGAAAACTTTTGTTCCTTATCATTTCTATTTTGATTCTCAAGCGATGCAAAATAAAGTCGGTTGTAGTGCACTGCAAAATCTTTGAGCTCAATGTGAAATGATCCATCATCGCTGTCTACAAAGTTATCAACTTGCCGCTTCACACTGTCTGTCCATCGAGGATCAGTGTCTCGCCATGCTCCCTCCCACTCACCATGACCCCAGGTGTTTCTAATTTTTAACAGCTTGGTTCCGTTCTTTAACTCAGAGAGACCAACAACAGAGTAAGCGTGGTAACACACTAAACCCATTTTTTGTGTCGAGGGATCGTTTCGAGTGGAACATTCCATAATTGAACGCTCCTTTTTTGCTTGCAACAATCTTTCCCAAAGTTGTGACTCTCTCATTGCTTTTGGTTCTACTAAATCAACTTTTGCACCAGTCAGGCAGTGAATGCCAGGTCCAATTTTTAAACAGAATCGACTGTGACCCGCCATTGATTGGTATGATCCATGTAATTTAGCAAAACATTTCTCAAGAAGAATGGCCCAAATTTCATTCGGATCACGTCCTCGTGAAAATACAGGACGTAAATTTCCATCGACGGGAATGTAATCATCAACAACAATCCATCGTTCTTCATTCGACATTAAATCTAAAATTTTTATGGAAAAACAACCCGCTGTCAAACTGAAAAAAAGAGTAAAGAGAGATATTGAATAGGTAGAGAAATTGATAGCGGTAGGAAAAGAAAAGAACAGCGCAACAACGTCAGAGAATCTCCTTGAACATGGACCAGTGAAAGATCATGAAAAAACAACAACAACAACAACAACAACAACAACAACAATTAATTCCTCACCATTTCTTTAAATATTTTGGTAGGTTGAGTACAGGTGAAAACATGCCACGAATACATTCTGGTCGAGCCCATGCAATGGCACTAATCGCACCCATGAACCAGCAGTTTCCAAGTGACCCTTGAAGAACGTCATCTGCATCGACACCATCACGAAAGATTGTTGGTTCGTCACAAATCTCAGAAAGACGCACCCAACGATCATAGTGTAGCTGTGTGTCGTTGGGATCCAAATTGACGGATCTTTGAGTTGGAGGAAAATCTTGATCAACAAATTTTTGATCTCCAACTTGTTTATTTAAAATATCTTTCAATGGATCCTCACTAAGTGTAAGAAAGTTCCAGTCAAGCTTATCAATGGGACCGTTCCCAACACCACCTGCCATTCTAGCATTTCTCAATTTTGATAACAGTGAGTCACAATCAATTGTATCAGTCTCATCCTCATTGTACTCATGAATTTCTGGTTCCTCAAGTTGAGAACTAAGTTTAATGGTCTCCTCTTCTTGACCGATGGCATGAAGAACAAAAGAACCCTCTTTCAATGGTGGGCTGTCGTACTCATAGTCTCCACCACCACCACCTTCATCCCCCTCGCTCTCCTCTTCCTGAATGCAGCAGCATACGATGAATTTACCTCCTTTCTTACCAACATTTGCTGCAACGGTGACGCTGTTACCTGACATGAAACCATCTTGACACGCAACAAGTGATGAAGATGGAAACGTGCATCTTCTCAAGTTTGAACGAGAATTATTTAAGGGTGCTTTGTATACAAACAAATGAATGCATGCATTTTTACTCAAAGACTTGGAGCATCGGACTGTCAACAGCACAAATCCACTGCTGTTCTTTTTTACTGTCATTCGAAATTGTGGGTTATAAATATGTGGTGCACTTGCAGATGGATTCGAAGAGTCAGCAAATGATTGGAGTCTTGATGCACCGAGACCACGCCACTGTCCGTCCATCTTTTTGTGACAAAGAAGATCAACATTTTTTGTTACCACTGGAGCTGACACCTCGTCCCCACTTGAAGCAGATGAGCTGACAGGAATACCATTAACAGTCAGCTGAAACTTGCCCACGTTGTCTGCCTTCTCCATGCATGGAACAACAATATATTTTCTTCCACCACCACGAAATGATCCTTTGAATGTTGTTTTTCTTCCTCTCGATGCCTTGCTCTTATATTTTGGTGAGAGACGAATATCATCGGCTGCGTCATCAGGATAACCAAACCACATTCGATGAGTGCTGTCATCATCCTCATCCTCGTCACGGTCGTTGGTCCTGTCACCATCACCACCACCACCACCACTCAGCATGTCTTTTGCACCAGGCAAACCAGCATCAAAGACATAAAATATCATTCCACATCTTTTATTTGATTTTTTTCTCGACAACGTTATTTCAGCACGATGATGGCCACGATCTGGAAAAGAAATCGTAAATTGTGGATTTGCACTGTTCATGGGACCACCTGATTGAATTTCTGTCCATGAACCATTGACAACTGTCCAACGAGGTTCTGGCTGATCCATGTCACCCTCTTTCATTGCTTCCATTACACCTCCTTGTTCCAGTAGCTCTTCATTTGTCATAGCTGGTGTCGATGTTGGATCCACCTCATTCTTTTTATTTCCTTCTGATTCTTCATTTACGATATCCTCCTCCTCCTCCTCCTCCTCCTCCTCTGCCGCGACGTCTCCAAAAGTTTCATCCTTTTGTGTCAATTTAACTGGCTGGAGCTTTGAGAAATGATCCGTCATCCAACTTTGATAGCTTGGTGGCGGTGCACCACTTCCACTGCGATCTTGGCCACTCTGGTCCTGCTGCTGCTGTTGTTGTTGCTGTGCTTTTGTTTCCTCCTTGGACTCTGACTTGGACTCTGTTTGTTTGACAACGGAATTAACGACGAAAGGTGTCTGAGTTTTTGTCCCGGTGTCATTTCTCAGTTGAAATATTCGACCACTTCGACTCGATGGAAGATTGACAACAATTTTCCTTCCGTGCCAATCCCACGTTCCGTTCCTTGAATCTTCAGACCAGTTTTGATTTGTGGTGGTGGTGGTGGTGGTGGTGGTGGTGCTGCTGCTAGATTTGGTATGAGGTGCAACGGCGACGGTGGTGCTGGCTGACTGCAGCTGAAGTTGGAGCTGGAGTTGTCTAATAATGTCAGCTTTTTCAGCACACGCTTCACGCTCACGCTTGAGGGCAAGCTCGAGATCATTCACATGAGTGGAGAGTGTGCGGATGGTATCGATAAAAGCTGTCGACATTTTTGGCAAGCGAGGCAAGGCAACCGTCGTGGCACGATTGAAAGTCCTCTCAAAAAAAAATGAAAAAAATTTTGGCCTTGAAATCAAAATTGGCAGTTTCAAATCATGTTATCCCTGTACTCGTGTTGATGATGGCGCGGCACCGTGTTGTAGAACTCTCCACATGGTTCCTCGATCCTAAAGCTCGACCTCGAGTAGTAGCGACAGAAACCAAAATTGCCTCCAAGAAAAAGAAAGGAGTCGGCTCACCACGCAAGAACAGAAACCAACTCAGCCCGCGAAAGCAATACGCACCAACAGCGAACGAACAAGCAGCAGGGCGCATTGCTGTGTGCCATCAAATGAACTCATTGTTTCGTGCACAGGGATCTTTTGCTGATGCGGAGCAGCTGGCGAAAGAATTTTACGAGCATACCGCTCTGCTTAAGGACCACCAAGAAGATGAGTCTCCAAGCTTGTTATTTTTAGAAGGTCTGCTCGACGTGTTGGAGGAGGCCGGACCGATGGCACACGTGCCCTGCGAGGTGTTAGCAAATTTTGCGCTGGACAATCGTTACCGACAACTCATTCTCCAAACCGAGGCAGTCGATATGACTCATGCTTTGCTGCTGGCAGCACGGCATCAAGACGGAGGGAGCTCTGCTCTTCTGACCAGCGTTGCTCAAGATTTCATCGACGATATGAGCAACTGAAAAAAGCCATTAAAAATTGGGGGATCCTTTTGCTTTCATGGCATACTTTAGAGGCTACCTGCTACACGTGTGTACACATTGTTATTGAATAATTTATTAAATTTTGTTCTGCAAACCGTGTGTCTAGTTTACTTTACTATAGAAGGTATACCTTTCTAGAAGCTTCTTTTTACTGTGTTCAGTTTTCAGTTTTCAGTTTTCAAAAAGATAATGACGGAAATTTAGAAAACTGAAATGTATGAATAGCGATTGACAACTTACTTGGACGCATCAATATGTTTGACAAGATCAACCAAGCGGGAACTGTAACCCATCTCATTGTCGTACCAAGAGATGAGTTTGACAAATGTTGGTGTCAATTGAATACCTGCTGTTGCGTCAAAGATTGAGCTACGCTTGTCTCCAATGAAATCGGTAGACACGACGGCCTCCTCCGTGTAGCCAAGAATACCAGCCATTGGACCCTCCGAGGCTGCCTTCATGGCAGCACAGATCTCCTCGTACGTCGCATCTTTGCTGAGATTGACTGTCAAATCAACGCAAGAAACGTTAATGGTTGGAACGCGCATGGACATGCCAGTCAACAGACCATCCAACGATGGAATAACTTTGCCAACTGCTTTCGCAGCACCAGTGGAGCTGGGAATAATGTTAGCAAAGGCAGCACGACCACCACGCCAGTCTTTCATGGATGGTCCATCCACAGTTGGTTGCGTTGCTGTTACTGCGTGAGTCGTACACATCAGACCATGCTCTATGCCAAAGGTGTCATGTAGGACTTTTGCCATGGGTGCTAAGCAGTTCGTCGTGCATGATGCGTTAGACACAATGTCTTGGCCAGCGTACTCCTTCTCATTCACGCCCATGACAAACATTGGCGTGTCGTCCTTGGAGGGTGCGGACATGATTACTTTTTTTGCACCACCTGCAATGTGCTTGCGAGCACCTGCATCGTCAAGGAATTTACCCGTACTTTCAATGACGTAGTCAACACCCATGTCACCCCACTTAATGTTGGCAGGATCCATCTCGTTGCTGACAGTGATCTTGTCGTTGCCAGCCATGACAAAGCCTTCCCCACTCGAAACGTCGTAATTTGGCTTACCGTGTCTGACATGTAATGGAAGAGAGATGTGAAGAGAGCATGTGATAAGAAAATTATAACACAGAGAAAATTAGCAAAATTATCAGAAAAAAGAAGAACAAGCGAAGAAGGAAGAAGATACCGTACAACATGCAACCATCATTCATCACTCACGTGCTGTCATACTTGAGCATGTATTCCATGTAATCCGTTGGAATGAAAGGATCGTTAATCGCAACGACATCAATGGATGGATCTGCAACAGCGGCACGGAGGACCAGACGTCCAATGCGACCAAAACCATTGATGCCAACTTTGATTGGGGCGGCAGAGGCAGCGGAAGAGTTGAACGATCTTCGGGCAAATAAGGAAAGTGGCTGCATGTTTATTTAGTTTTTATTGAGTTGGATTAATAAAATATCCAAAAAGTTCTGTCATCTTCCTTGTCGTTTTTCCTTTGCAAAAAAAATA
>MDTF01001072.1_pt1 | contig 10670 bp, 8 predicted proteins | sample 811191 | NCBI WGS metagenome assembly MDTF01 (sample SAMN05326649, study PRJNA326480) | marine metagenome | isolation source: seawater | place: Southern Ocean | collected 2011
ATAAATGTTACTAATGACATTACAATATCTTCACGTATTGGATCTATTGGTGGATTTGTAACCTGTGCAAATAATTGTTTAAAATAATTATATAAAAGTTTAGGCCGATTTGATAAAACAGGAAGGGCAGAGTCATTACCCATGGACCCAGAATTTTCCTGCCCTAATTTAATCATTGGGCTTAATATGAAGGAGAGGTCTTCTTGGCTGTATCCAAAACTTTGTTGCAAATCTAATAAACTTTCTTCATGATTAAATTTAACCTCAACAGCTTTTAAATCGCCTAAAAAATAACGGGACTTTTTCAACCAGTCTTGATATGGCTTTTCTGAAGACAATGATTTTTTGATTTCATCATCCTCAATAAGCTTTCCTTCAACTAGATCAATAAGTAACATTTTTCCTGGCTCAAGCCGCCATTTTTTAATAATTTTCTCTTCAGGAAACTTCAAAACACCCATTTCCGAAGCCATCATTAAATCACCATCTTCAGTTAATAAATATCTTGCGGGTCTTAATCCATTTCTATCTAATGTTGCGCCAATCATTTTTCCATCTGTGAAAGCAACAGCTGCTGGCCCATCCCATGGCTCCATTAAGGCCGCATGATATTCATAGAACCCTTTTCTTTCTTCACTCATGAGTTCGTTTCCAGCCCATGGTTCAGGTATTAGCATCATCATTGCATGAGGTAGGCTATACCCACCAGCTACTAAAAGTTCTAAGCAATTATCAAAGCAAGCTGTATCTGACTGTCCATCCTCTATTAATGGCCATAGTTTTTCTAAATCTTTTCCAAGAAGCAAAGAGTGCATTTTTTCACGGCGAGCATTCATCCAATTAACATTGCCTTGTACAGTATTAATTTCTCCGTTATGGGCTACGATTCTATATGGATGTGCTAGCTCCCAAGAAGGGAAGGTATTAGTCGAAAATCTTTGGTGCACTAACGCTAATGCAGACTCCATTAATACGCTTAACAAATCTTTAAAATAAATACCAACTTCATTTGCAAGAAGCATCCCTTTGTAGACAATTGTTCTTGAAGACATTGAGGTTATATAAAATCTTGCTGGGTCATCAATACCTACTTTATCGACCTCAATTTCAATTCTTTTTCGGATAACAAATAACTTTCTCTCGAAATTGTCTTGTGAGGTACAATCTTTATTTCTACTAATAATAACTTGCTTAATAACTGGTTCAACATCACGAGCTGCATTAGCAATATTCTCATTATTAACTGGGACTTCCCGCCATCCTATTTCAGCTTGCCCCTCTTCTTCAATAATCTTTGAAATAATTGCTTCACATTTTTCTCTCGCTACCTTAGACTGAGGTAAAAAAACCATACCAACTCCATAATGTCCCACTGCAGGTAGTTCTATTTTTAGAATTTGGGCTTCGTTTCGAAAAAATTCATCAGGCATCTGTATCAAAAGTCCAGCGCCATCTCCTAATTTTGGGTCATATCCAGTTGCCCCGCGATGTGTAAGGTTGGTAAGAATTTCTAGTCCTTGCTGAACTATCCGGTGACTCTTTGTCCCATGAATGTTGGCAATAAAACCAACTCCACAAGAATCATGTTCATTTTTTGGGTGGTATAAGCCTTGTTTTAATTTTTTTTTATTTGCCATTAAATTTATTCTTTATATTCTATTACTCTACTAAACGGAACCGATAATTTTATGCTTATTTATCAGTTTATTCAATGATTTGAAAGAAATTAATTCAATCATTTAAGCTTTCGAACGCCCTATGAGATGCATCAATTGTTTCTTTAATATCTTTTTCTGTATGAGCTGCAGAAACAAAACCGGCTTCAAATGCAGAAGGCCCAAAATAAATACCCTGTTTCAACATGGAATGAAAAAACTTATTAAATTTTTTGCGGTCACTTTGCATGATTTCATCAAAGCTATTTGGAGGTGATTCTCTAAAATAAATCCCAAACATCCCTCCAACATTTCTAGCAGAAAATTTAATATTGTTTTTGTTTGCAGCGTCTGACATGCCATCAACTAACTCTTTTGTCATTGAGGTCAATTTTTGATAAAAATTTGGTTTTTGAATTAATTCAAGTGTTTTTAAACCAGCAGCGACTGCAACTGGATTTCCAGATAAAGTACCTGCTTGATAAACTGGTCCTAATGGTGCTAACTTTTGCATAATATCTTTTTTGCCCCCAAAAGCACCGACTGGCAATCCACCGCCTATTATCTTTCCTAGTGTCGTCATATCAGGGATCACCCCATATAATTCCTGAGCTCCTCCTAATGCAACTCTGAACCCAGTCATTACTTCATCAAAAATTAAAACAGATCCATATTCCGTGCAAAGCTGTCTCAATGTTCTTAAAAATTTAATATCAGGTAAGATTAAATTCATATTACCCACAATGGGCTCAATAATCACACATGCAATCTCATCTCCCATTTCACTAAAGCATTTTTTCAAAACTTCAGTATCGTTAAAGGAAAGTGTATGAGTATGCTTTGCTACATCTTTAGGCACACCTGCAGAACTCGGCTGGCCGAAAGTTAAAGCGCCAGAGCCCGCTTTTACTAATAATGAATCTGCATGCCCATGATAACAACCCTCAAATTTAACAATTCGATCTCTTCCAGTAAATCCTCTTGCAACTCGAATTGCACTCATAGTTGCTTCGGTTCCGCTACTTACCAATCGAACCTGCTCCATACTTGGAACTAATCTAACTAACATTTCTGCCATATCTAATTCTTTTGAAGTTGGTGCTCCAAAAGATAAACTATTTTTTGCAACTTCTTGAACCGCTTTAATTACCTCTGGATTAGAGTGGCCTAAAATCATTGGGCCCCATGAATTTATATAATCAATATATTGTTTATCATTTTCATCCCAAAGCCTACTCCCTAATCCTTTTTTAAAGAAAATTGGCGTGCCTCCAACTGAAGAAAATGCTCGGACTGGCGAATTTACCCCCCCAGGGATAAATTTTTGAGATAATTCAAATAGGTTTTTATTTTTATCGATCATAATTCCTCATTTTTATAAGACTTGAAAATTGCCTAGCCGTTCCCTCTATATCCCTTGCTTTAAATAAAGCGTTAATAACTGCAATACTAGTAATACCTTCATTAATAAGTAATTCTACATTCTCAAGATTAATTCCCCCAATAGCGACTACTGGTATTTTAAATTTTTTTAGAACTAAGGCTATTAGATCTAGTTTGACAGTTGGTGCATTTGGTTTTGTTACCGTTGGAAAACATGCTCCTAGTGCTACATAAGTTGCCCCCTTATCTACCGCCTTTTCTACTCGATCAATGGAGTTATAACAAGAAGCTCCTATTATTTTTGAAGGGCCCAGTACTAAACGGGCTTTTTCTAAACTGTCGTCATCACCTCCTAAATGTACTCCATCTGCGTTTAAAATACGACATAATTCAATATCATCGTTTATAATTAATGGTATTTTATAATGGTCGCATATTATTTTAATCTTACTTGCTTGCTTGTTCTGCTCAATTTTAGAAAGTGTTTTAGAGCGATACTGTATCAGTTTTGCACCACCCTTAATACAAGATTCCACTTGAGAAGTTAATACAAACAAATCTTTTTCCTCAGGCGTTACAGCGTAAAGGCCTTTAATGATGTTTGAATTTACCATCGTCTTCAAAGTCATTAACTCGAAAAAATCGGTTTGGAATTAATTGTCCCATACCTGGTTTAAAGCCATTTTTTAATGTTTGCCATGTAAAATGTTGGGCTTCTTCCACAGCCTCGCCAATAGATAAACCTAGTGCATAGAAGGCACAAATAGATGCAGTCAATGTGCATCCTGAACCATGATAACTTCCCGGAAGTCGGTCCCAATGATATGGAACTATTTGGTTTGATGGGCCATATAAAGTATTAATTACATTTTCTGTATTCTCATGGGCTCCCGTTATTAAAATATTTTCGCAACCCATTTCTTTTAAACGATCGACACATACTTCAATAGATAAGTCTGAGATCTCTTCTTCTTCAGCACATACCAACCGTCTTGCTTCTAAACTGTTTGGGGTTACTAACAAAGATTCTGGGAATAGTAACTCCATCATCATATTCCTAGCTTCAATATCAGAAAATTCATCCCCACGCCCAGAAGCCAAAACTGGATCTATAATTAATGGGACGTCTGGATAATCTGAAATAATTTCAGCGATAATAGATGTATTTTCCTTACTTCCCAGTATTCCTAATTTAAATATTTCTACTTCCATGTCTTCTAATATAAGTCGAGCTTGATCATTTACCAACTCCGAATCAATGGGAATTAATTTATTCACACCAATAGTATCTTGGACAGTAAAGCCAGTCGTAATAGAAACTGGATGACAGCCTAAACTAGAAATAGTCAGAATATCAGCTTGCAAACCGGCCCCGCCAGTAGGGTCGGTTGCAGAAAAAGTCATAACTTTTGGGGGCGATTTGATCATATTGTTATTGTATATGAATTAAAAAACCATTTAGAATTCTATCGGGTCGACATCAAGAGACCACTTAACTCTATTAGCTAAAGGGTATTGTCTTAAATAAGCAACCCATTGTCTTAATAACTTTTGTAAATCTTTACGAACATTAGCTTGTATAAACAACTGAAATCTTTCATAGCTTTTTAATCGTTCTATTGAGGGTCTTACTGGATCATAAATTATAACTTTATTTGATAAAGATTCAGCATATTTAGCTGCATCGTTTACAAACTGGTTACCGTGCTTATAATATTTAGATTCAACTCTCAAAATAGCAGTAAAACTAAAAGGGGGGAGCCCCATTTGCCCCCTTTCCTGAAGAAGTGTTTTAGCAAAAATTTCATAGTTATGTTTCTTAATCCCTTCAAATACTGGATTGTTTGGAAATGCTGTTTGGATAAGAACTTCTCCCTTTTTATTGGAACGGCCGGCGCGCCCAGATACTTGAATTAGTTGTGAAAATAATTTTTCAGGTGCCCGGTAATCTGGACTATACAAAGCGTTATCTGCATCAAGAACGCCAACCAAAGTCAAAAAAGGAAAATCATGTCCTTTAGCTAACATTTGGGTTCCGACTAGAATATCAATTTCTCGGTTGTTCATTCTGTCATGAAGCAAAGTTAATGATTTCTTAGACCTTGTTGTGTCTCTATCGACTCTTAAAATTGATGCTTTAGGAAAGAGATTTCTCAAAACTTCTTCTATTTTTTGTGTTCCAGAGCCAAGTGAATATAAATCAGTATTTCGGCAATTAGGGCATTGGCTAATGATATTCTGATCATGACCGCAATGGTGACACTTTAATCTTTTTGCCTTACGATGAACCACTAGTTTAGTACTGCATCTTTTACATTCTGAGCACCAGCTGCATGAAGAGCAGAACAAAACTGGAGCAAAGCCTCTTCGATTAATAAAAATCAGAGATTGCTCTTTACGATTTAATCGATAATTTATTGCATCAACTAATACTCTTGAAATTCCATGTTTAGTTTTATCGTTTACTAAAACTGTTTTTATTTCTGGGAGTGATGCATCTTTAACTGCACGATGAGTTAATTTTAGAAAATTATATTTATTATCAATCCGATTGGCATTATGCCAAGTCTCTAAAGATGGCGTTGCCGTTCCTAATACAATTGGTATATTGATATTTTTAGCACGAACCATTGCAACATCTCTTGCATGATAACGCAAACCATCTTGCTGTTTAAACGAAGCGTCATGCTCTTCGTCAATAATAATTATTTTAAGAAATGGTATTGGCGTAAAAATTGCTAATCTTGTACCAATAATAATACTAGCTTCTCCTGATTTTGCTTTTCTCCAATTATCTAATCGTTCAATATCAGTTAAATGGCTATGTAAACTTACCATTTTTTTATTAGGAAAACGCTTACGGAACCTATTCTCTAGTTGTGGGGTTAAATTTATTTCTGGTACCAAAATTAAAGCCTGGCTCTTTGGCTTTGTTAAAGCATGTTCGATTAATTGCATATAAACTTCTGTTTTTCCACTTCCAGTAATACCAAAAATTAAAGATGCCTCATAACCTTGTTTATTTGTAATAGCTTTAATGACTATTTTTTGTTCTTCGTTTAATTTTGGTATTACAATTTTTGTAACATTAATTTCAGGCTCATATTTTTTTGACTTTACACAACCATAAGCTTCTAATTGATTAATACATTCAGACCAATTAGATACTAATTTCATTACATCCGTTTGTCTTATATGGTTATTTAATAATGCTTTTGCAACTTTTCTAATCCTTAGTTGCCGAACTGGTAATTGATTAATAAATTCTATGGTTAATTTTGGGGTTGCATGATAAATTAATTCAAATTGGCGTAGTTGATTTAAATTCTTTTTTAATCTACTAGGGACAACACTCATTATTGTTTGACCAATTGGATAATGATAATAGCCGGAAACAAAAGTTAATAATTTAAACATCGCTGCATCAAAAATAATCTCAGGATCGACATTTATAATTGATTTTAATTTAGATGGATGAATATCTGAATCTAATGAAATCCCACATATCACACCAATCATTTTTCTTCTTCCAAAAGGAATCGTTACATACTGCCCTATAGTAAAAGGTTCGTCATTTGGTAAATAATCAAATAATTGATTAATGGGGACATCAATAGCTACTTTTAAAAATTTTTGTTTATCCTTCATTATCTGTTTACAATTTATTCCTTAAAAATAACTCAATGGATAGGGTAAAATAACTTTTTAACTATTATTGTAACCTTGTGAAAGCACACCTGACCGAATTACTTTTTTTAGTAGTTAAACAAATCACTGATTACACTGATTCGTCTATTATTGTAATTGATAGGCCCAAAATAATCACTCATGGTGATTTTTCAACAAACCTATGCTTGGTATTATCCAAAGCATTAAAAAAATCTCCTCGTGATGTTGCTTCTATTATTTTAAAAAAAATGCCCCCCTCAGATCTAATTAGTAAAATTGAAATAGCAGGGCCAGGCTTTCTAAATTTCTTTTTAAGTAATAAAGCTAACAACGAAATCATTAATAATGTTCTAAATTTAAAAGATTATTATGGTAAGAACAAAACAGGTAATAAACAAAAAGTGCAAATTGAATTTGTTTCTGCGAATCCAACAGGGCCGCTCCATGTTGGCCACGGAAGAGGTGCAGCAATCGGCGATTGTTTGGCAAGACTTTTTGAAGCTTCTGATTGGGATGTCACACGAGAGTTTTATTACAATGATGCTGGGGAACAAATTAATAATTTAACTCGTTCTGTTCAAGCATCATGTCAAAACATTCCAACCAATGACCCTAAATTTCCTACTGATGGATATCATGGGGATTACATAAACGATATTGCAAAATCTTTTTTATCTATGGAAACAATAAAATGCCAGGGGCGGAGTATTAAAGCATCTGGAAAAGTTGAAGATACCATTTCAATTCAGGATTTTAGTGTCGCCTACCTTCGAAATGAACAAGACCAAGATCTAATAGATTTTAGAACTAAATTTGATGTCTATAGTTTAGAGTCTTCTTTTTATAAAGATGGAAAAGTTGAATCGGTGGTTAATAAACTTATTGAAGAAGGGCATACATACGAAAAAGATGGAGCACTATGGCTAAAAACAACAAATTTTGGTGATGATAAAGACCGTGTAATGAAAAAAACAGATGGAAGCTATACCTATTTTATACCAGATGTTACTTATCATTTAGATAAATGGGAAAGAGGTTTTAAAAAAGTTATTAACGAACAAGGGGCAGATCATCATAGTACAATTAGTCGAGTTAGGGCCGGGCTTCAAGGGTTAAATAAAAATATACCAACAGATTGGCCAGAATATCTTTTACATCAAATGATAACCGTTATAAAAGGCAACAAAGAGATTAAAATTTCAAAGAGGGCGGGTAGCTATTTAACTTTAAAAGATCTAATTGATGAGGTGGGTTGTGATGCTACACGATATTTTTTAGTAGCGAGAAGACCTGATTCACAATTAGTATTTGATATTGATTTAGCCAAAAGTCAAAATAATGATAATCCTGTTTTTTACATTCAATATGCACATGCAAGAATTTCTAAAGTACTGGAACAATGGGGTGGCGACATTTCAACACTAAAACTTGATGATTCTTTTATTTTCGATAGTCATATTGAATTAAAGTTAATTAAAAGTATTAGTATTTATCCTGAGGTTGTTGTTCAAGCCACTAATGAACTTGCCCCCCATCAAATTGCTAACTTTCTCAAAGATTGTGCAGCTGATCTCCACAGCTATTATAATGATAGTAAATTTTTAGTGGAAGATGAAAAGATAAAAGTTGCTAGGTTATCGTTAATCAATAGTACTAAGTATGTTTTAAAAAACGGGTTGGGCTTATTAGGAATCGAAGCCCCCCATCAAATGTAAAAAAGGAAAAATTATGGTAGGTGATTACAGAACTAAGCATACAAAAAAAGCTGAAGGAACTCCTTTCACAAATGGGGTTTTTGTTGGATTGCTTTTTGGAATTCTCGTTTCTATTGCTGTAACCCTTTTTATTACAAATGGAAAAAGTCCTTTTATATCTAAAGATACAGCAGGGGCTTGCATAGAAATTAATTCTGCACTTGGAGATGAAGATGTCATTAACATTGATGAAGATACTGGGTTTGATTTTTACGATGCATTGCCTCGTGATAATTTAAACTATGCAAATGAAGGCATACAGGCAGACCCAGACCAGAATAGGGATGTAAATTATTATTTACAAGTCGGTGCATTTTCAGAAGTTAGCCCAGCAGACAATTTAAAAGCTAAACTAGCCCTAATGGGGTTTGAGTCAGTCATAATGTCTGTTCGAATCGGTGATAGTACTTTTCATCGTGTTAGTGTTGGCCCATATAGTGAGTTTGTTAGGGCAAGGGATATGCGAGAAAAGCTAATTAAAGAAGGATTTAAAGCGAACTTAATTAAGTTTACCAAGCCTAAATCTAACTAAATAATTTAAAAAGGATAAATATGAAAAAAATAATATTAGTAATTTTAATTACGTTTTCTAGCTTTGTTTTTGGTGTACAACCTGAGCCCGGTGTTAATTTTAAGACTACTAAAGAGGCAATTCCTAATGAATCAAAAAATAAAATTGAAGTAATTGAGTTGTTTTGGTATGGCTGTGTTCACTGCTTTAATATGGATCCTTATTTAGATAAATGGGCAGATACACTGCCTAAAGACGTTACCTTTAAAAGAATACCGGCAATACCAAGAAAAGATTGGGTTGAATCTGCAAAGGCATACTATGCTTTAGAGTCTTTAGGTGTTGTAAATAAATTACATGAAAAATTATTTGATGCTATTCATAAAGAAAAAATATTTAAACATAATGATACCAAAGCACTAATTAATTGGATTGCGATGAATGGAAAGCTAGAAAAAAAAGATGTAAAAGCAGCCTTTAATTCATTTTCTATGAAGGCTAAATTATCTCGTTCATTCAAAATTTTTAAAGCAGCAGGTGCGACTGGAGTTCCAACAATGATAATAGATGGAAAGTATTTTACCTCTAGTACAATGGCTGGTGGCGAACAGAATGCTATCGATATTATGAATTTTATTATTAAAAATGTTAGAAAAGATAAGGCTAAATGATAAGGGAATGATTGAACATAGAAGACCTGAAACACTAAGTGATTTTGTTGCTTTAAGTATTACTAAATTTCTACGCCTTTTCGCTGATACGTTTTTTGCCAAGAGATATGGGCATAGAGCTGTCGTTTTAGAAACTGTCGCGGGTGTTCCAGGAATGGTAGCTGGGATGTGGATACATTTAAAATGTTTGAGAAAAATGCAAAATGACCGCGGCTGGATAAAATTACTGCTTGATGAGGCAGAAAATGAGCGGATGCATCTGATGACTTTTATTGAAATTGCAAAGCCTAATTGGCTAGAAAGAGCAATGATTTTATTTGCTCAAGCTTTATTCTGGCATTTCTATTTTATTTTATATGTGTTCTTTCCACGCACGGCTCACAGATTAGTAGGCTATTTTGAGGAAGAGGCTGTCATTAGTTATACTGGTTATTTAGAACAGGTTGAAAATAATCCCGAGCTGAACATACCAGCGCCTCAAATAGCAATTGATTATTGGAAATTAAAAAGTGACGCAAAATTAATTGATGTCATAAAAGTAGTTCGAGAAGATGAAATGGGTCATTCAGCGGTAAACCATGGTCTTGCCGACACATTAGATCAAGATTCTTTAAAAAAATAATATTTAATCTACTTTAGCTCTATGCCTCGAGTATGCACAGTTTTCACAGCTAGGGTGAGATTCAGGGACTTTTGTTTGATTTATTAGCTCAATCATTTCATCTACTTTAGACGTTATCCAAGTAATATTATGTGAATATGGTACCAATGTCTCACTAAAATCTAACTTTCCATGAAAGCCCTCTGCCCCACGGTCCGCATTTACGACTAAGAAATACGATAAGGAGCCTACCTGAAAACCCATAGCAGTGAGTAAGTAATTATAAAAATCCATCTGAATTTTGTAGCCCTGATGATAAGGGGATGCTAAATAATAATCTGTTCTTACCTCATAATTACTAGCTTGAGACTTATAGTCAACAACGATTAAATCTTTTGTCTTAGTATCTTGCCAAATATCATCAAT